>Ga0265297_10000263_pt1 | contig 173482 bp, 159 predicted proteins | sample Munlanlwell13791_FD_192502 | JGI IMG/M metagenome (GOLD analysis project Ga0265297, IMG submission 192502) | Leachate microbial communities from a municipal landfill in Southern Ontario, Canada - Leachate well 137-91 | ecosystem: Engineered > Solid waste > Landfill > Unclassified | place...
GCATAAGCTCAACCATCGCCCTCGAAAAACACTCAATTTTAAAACACCTCATGAGGTCTTTTTTCCTGAACAAGAGAGGGATGCCGCATGATTACTAGGATTGCACTTCGGAGTTGAATCCGCCCATGATTAATTAAACCCTTACCTCAAAAAAAAACCCTCGTTACCTATTGGTAACGAGGGTTTCAATTCCTTAGCCGACAACCAAGGCTGCCGGCTAATTATTTCATTAAATGAAAGATGGAATTAATGGAGCATCTACCATGATCATTTGACGGTTGCCAGCTTCATCAAAGAAGAACAACAAACCAGCAAAACGGCTGTCTGGATCATAGATCAAGTCAGCTAAACGGTAAACTTCCCAAGCAGCGTCAGAAGCAGTAACTTGCACAGTTCTTGATGTACCTGGAGCAATTGGGCTGTTATCGCTAACAGTCAAACCTTCTTCAGCCAACAAGTCATCTGGATAGCCAGTTTCATCAACATGAACTTTAGGATCTAAGAATCGAACACCAGCAGTGTTAAACTCACCTAAACGCACTGCAGAATCACCATTGTTAGTGATAGTCAGTGTCATTTGCATAGCACGGCCTGGTACACGATAAGTTGCATCTTCAACTTTAACGTTAACAGTTTTTGCAGGCATTTCAATTGGTTTCATGCCACGCAACAAACCAGCTTGCAATGGAGTTGTTACAGGATACGCTGCGTTTGTGCTGCTCATACCGAAAGCAACAATCGCAATTGTACCTATTGCAAAACCCATAGCAACTTTTCTGTCGCCAGCAGTAATCAAAGAGTCTGCTTTACCTGCTTCAACAGCAATATGACGTGGAACAAATACAGGCTTACGAATCCAATAAGCTACCCAAGCCAAACCTAAGGCATACCAGAAAGCGTGCCAGAAGTAAGTGTTGCTCAGATTGTATGTTTCTAAGTCGATAGTATCGCCTAACAACGTAGTAACTGGATTAACAAATGATCCCATAGTACCAGTAACAGTTACCCATTTACCTGGACCGATGATTGGACCACCGCCTTTAACGTTCATCATAGTGTGTACGTGCCAGTCACCTGGACGACGCGCTTTTAACAAAACTTTAAACTCATAGGTATCACCCAGTTCCAGAGTAACTGAACGAGGAACTAATTGACCACCGATCCAAGAACCTTGACGAATAAATACAGGACCTGGAATACCGATGTTCAAGAAAGATATTTCTGGTTTATCAACAGTTTCAGGCCATCCAGCGAAAACGTGGAATTTACCAGAAATTGTCATAGTGTCGTTAACAGCCACAGTATCTTTTGACCAGTTCAGGTCAAACCAGTGAATTGTACGCATACGCATGAAAGCGGCTTGCGACTTTTCACCATGAGCAGATGCAGTTGGTGCGTAAAACATCGCTGCTGTAACAGTTATCAGCAGTGCGACAAAGGATAATTTAGCAACCTTGTCTTTTATTAATTTCATATATCCTCCTCTATAATAGAGAATCTATAGTTTTCAGAGTATCTAGTGCCAACAGTCGATTTTCTCTTGCTAACACCAGTCTTTTTGTGTGAATTTCTACAAACAAGGTTCTTAAGAACTTTGAGTGAAGCTAGTGCCACCGAACCATTTACCGAAGAAATGCCACAAGAAGTAAATCAAGATACTCACGAAAGCAGAGAAGAACGCTGATACTGGAGCAACGTCTTTACCAAAAGTTCTTAATGTACCTTTTTCAACCATTCTGATGTACTCAGGTGTACCAGTTCTTACATAGTGGTAACCTTGTAAGTCAGCCAGTGTCATCATCATGCCATTGTATTCAACAGGAACATGTAATGGAGCAATAACTGGCCAGTTGCCTGGATAGAACAACAGACCCCACGCCATGCCACCAAGTACTGCTGTAACTGTCATGCTGTTTGTCAGCATTAAGATAACGTCAATAACGATAGCGCCTGGCATCAGGTTTGATGGGAAGCAGAAGTTTACAGGGAAATAAGTCCAACCCCAGAAGTTCATGTATCTGTTGACCCATTCACCCAACAGCAGACCTAAAATGCAAAGCACTGCGCCAAAAGGCAAACGGTAACGCCACCATAATACAGCTTGAACAGCTGCTGGAAAAGTGATTGAAACGATCGGAGCCACGGTTACCCATAAGCGTCTATCTTTCCAGTCAGTCCAGAAATCCCAGTCACCACCAGTTAACATGTAGTGAATGTGATAACCACCAAGTACTACGAAGAACAATGTAAAGCAAATTAGCCAATCGAACGTGCGTGAAACTTTAACTGCTTCAGCGCGTGAACGTACAGCTGATTGAGATGCGCTCATTAGCTTACCTCCTAAAGGATTTAAATTATTTTTATTAATAACTATCTAACTTTAGCTGTTTCACCCTGAAAAAAAGCGAAACAGCCGAGGAGATAGTAATTACAACCAAAGACTTATATTATTAAGCTAAGTCTTTTTTCAAAAGTTTAGCAATAGCTGCAACTTCTGTGTTCACAACACCCATTACGCCTAAAGCCGCCCATCCGAAGAATACGAAACCATAGTGCAAAGGAGCAACGAACAATTCTTCCATAAACCAGAAAGTGTGACCCCATTCGTTCAAGCCAACATTTGGCAGAATCATGAAAGGACCAACAACTGCCACCATATATTGAAGGTGCAGACCTTGCTGATAAGTAGGAAGTCTTGTTTTTGCATACAAGAAAGCAGCGCCACCAGTGATGATGTAGATAGGATAGCTCAAATAGAATTCGATGATGTGACTTGGTGTGAAGTCAGTATCACGAACGATAGTTTGATGCCATGTACCATCTTGCTCTGTAAAGTAGCTAGCGCCGTAGTAAATAGCGAAAGCGTACATTACCAACCAAGTCCAATGAGTAAAGTGTCTTCTCAACTCTTCTCTTGGTGTTATTGACATCACTTTACGATCACGAGTTTTCCAGATATAACCCCACAGGATACCTGCAGTAGCCACTTCAAGAACGAACTCAATATAAAGAAAGTTCATCCAATATGTTTCGAATTCAGGTGCGAATGAATCCAGACCAGCTGACCAGCCATAAATACCTTCATACCAACGAACCCAAGCATAGAACACTACATATACTAGTGATCCCAGGATCAAATTTTTCTTATTTAACAGCGGTGCTTCCGCAGCATCAGCTCTCACTGATTCAGTTGTAGCTGCCATTTCTACCTCCAAAAATTATAAAATCCCTGACTTGTTATGGACAGGGGCTATAGTTACAACTCCATTTTCCCACTTGGCCTTAGATATACCAAGAACCAAGCACCACCAAGTCAATTTAGTGAGCCGTCAGTCTACCAGTTCGATTAGCCTTGTCAAGTCAAAAACAAACGCCTAATTCATTTCCTTGAACCCAATCCTTAGCCAATAAATTCCTCTACACTTAAAACATTGATTCCTGTTAAAATTAATTTTATTTATTTTCAACCCAATCATCCTAAATCATGAAAAAATACTCCATCTTAATCTTTATTGTCGGCCTAACAGCGCTCCTTTTGATTCAAAAAGAGATCGCCATGCCTCTCGTTTACAAAGTAATCCAGTCAGATTTATTTCTTGTTGACAGCAAAGACCAAGGAAGCCAGTCCCCTATTTCAACACCACTAACCGGACTCGCTTTCGCCCATTGCAATACCTACATCAAATCAAAACTTGGATCCGATACATCCGTTAACTTCGCCGAAAAACCTATCAATGCCTGGAGCCTCGGCAATTACCAATACGTCATTAACGGCGAAATCGACATCACCAGCACGAATACAAACCCTGTCAGTAAAAAATATGCCTGCCGTATTACCTATAAAAACGGCGACGACACAGAAGGCAGCAATGATTTTGCCAACTGGTCCATTGAAGGACTGTCCGGTCTGGATTTATAGAACTGACTCGTAATCGATGACTTAAACCCTCCAAATCGCGAACCATTCTCACATCCAGTGCAGGACCCACAAAAAATTCCGAAGCCCGAACAAAACTCTTACCCAACTTGAACAATATGAACCTTTAAAAAACCAAGTCCCAGAAAATAAAAAAGCCAGTACAACAAGCTGTACTGGCTTTTTTATTTTCTGACTGCCATGCAAAACTAGATAGGATTAATACATTACGACATCAATCAAAACCAATTTTCTTATTGCATCTTCATCATAACCAATGGCTTTTGTGCTCACGCTCAAAATTAGCCATCCAAGCAAAAATCCGCAAAGGATTTATTTGCCATATTTTTTACGGAACTTATCGACGCGACCCGCGGTATCAACTACGCGTTGTTTCCCTGTATAAAAAGGATGACATGAAGAACAAACCTCAACTTGCAAATCCTTACCCAATACAGAACCGGTCTCAAATTTATTACCGCAACCGCAGGTCACAGTAATTTGCTTATATTCTGGATGAATTTCTGGTTTCATATTACTTTCACATACCCTTAAATGGGCCACATACTTTATTGAAGAACCTCGTATAATACGTTTTTCATTAGAAATTCGCAACTCAATTTATACGCCTACGCATTATCACCTTAAATGCAAACGGCGTCCGCTCCGCGGAACGTAAAAAGTTCTTCACGCGAATGCGCCAACAAACCGCTGACATTATTTGCATTTAGGAAACAAAAGCCCAACTACATCGACTTAATCCCCCCTTTTTGCCCCACTACTTCTATCATGATGCATGAGAAAAAAGGTTATAGTGGGCTGGCTTTATACTGCAAAAATCAGCCCGACAAAATCATTAACGGTATCGGCTGACGGGAAGTCGACGTAGAAAGTTGTTTTAGCGAAGCTCAATTTGGAAATTTAAGCGTCATTTCGCTTTGCTTACCTTCCGACTCATCTAGCAAAGACAACAAGTTTTCAAGCTTCACCTTATGAAGACGTCGCCTCTATTTACCAAATCCGGCTATTGCGCATTTTCGAGCTCCTGCCGCCCATTCCACGGCGCAACTTTAAATAGAAGCAACATCCCAGGGATCGCAATGACGAAACAAAACAGGAAAAAAGCCACCCACCCGAACCACTCAACCAAATAACCCGTTGCGGCATTAGCAAAAGTGCGCGGCACGGCGGCCAGACTTGTGAACAACGCAAATTGCGTTGCAGTGTAAAGCGGGTGCGTGGCATGAGCAATAAAAGCAACAAAGGCCGCCGTCCCCAACCCTACCCCTAACGCCTCAATCCCAATAACCACACCCAGCCACAACAAACTGTGCCCCACCAATGCCAGCCAAGCAAAGCCTAAAATAGCAATCATCTGCACTAAGCCGAAAATCCACAAAGCGCGGTTAATTCCAAGCTTAACCATCCAAATGCCGCCGAGCAACCCACCCACGACACTTGGCCACAACCCGGCATTCTTAGCGATAAGCCCAATCTCTGTTTTGCTAAAGCCCATATCCAGATAAAACGGCGTAGCCAGCGCAGTGGCCATACTATCGCCTAACTTGTAGAAAAAGATAAAGCAAAGTATCAACGCCGCTGACTTCAAACCATTACGACCGATAAACTCTTGAAATGGCTCAACAACAGCCGCCCTGAGCGTCTTCGGAGCCCCATTCTTAAGCTCCGGTTCACTGACAAAAAGAGTCATAGCGACACCCAACAACATGAACAATGCAGTGATAAAAAACACACCACTCCATGGCAAATGATCGGCCAGAATGAGCGATAAAGACCCCGGTATCAAACCCGCAATTTTGTATGCATTGACATGCACTGCATTACCCAGTCCGAGCTCGGCATCCAACAATAATTCACGTCGATAGGCGTCCAATACAATATCTTGCGATGCACTGAAAAATGCGACTACAACTGCAAGATAGGCAATTGCCCATAAATCCAGATCAGGATGTAGCATTCCAAATGCAGGAATGGATAACAATAATGCCATTTGCGTAATTAAGAGCCAGCCTCGCCGCCGCCCTAGCGGCGGGACGAAGCGATCAAACAGCGGCGCCCAAAAAAACTTCCAGGTATACGGCAATTGAATTAAAGCAAACAAGCCTATCGCTTTTAAATCGACGCCTTCAGACCGCAACCATGCCGGCAGCAACCCGATTAGAATATACAGAGGCAAACCAGAGCTAAATCCAGTGAAAACGCAAATGAGCATTCGCCTATTAAAGAACGCCTGCTTGACGCTTGAATTATTTGCCACAGAACACCTCTAAAAGCGACATGTCGCAACGATGCGACTAAATTTATACTGGTTTAAATTTTGAGAGTTTGACAGACAAATAATTCAGCCATAAACAGCCCCATGCCATTTTTACTGAATAGAGCCAAAATCAAAAGACTAGCTAAGAGGAATCAGAATACTTCATGCCCAGCTATTAACTAAACACAAATGAGAAAAGCCGAACATCAATTCGTAATATCCGGCCTTACAAAACAACAGCACCGCACTGAAAGTGCGGCGCCTTAGCAAAAACTAACCGTTAATCAGATAATGAACAACAATACTCGCCACGTAACCACCGGCAATTGCAGGCGTCCATTTCAAGTGACTGAAAAAGGTATACTTATGATCGGACTGCCCCATTAAGGCGACCCCGGCAGCAGAACCCACCGATAACAGCGAACCACCAACACCGGCAGTTAAAGTCACCAATAACCACTGATACAGATCCATATCCAGATTCATATTCAGCACCGCAAACATAACAGGAATGTTATCAACAATCGCCGAAATCACGCCCACTAAAATATTTGCAGTTGTAGCGCCTAGACCATCGTACATAGCGCTGGACAATAGCTCAAGATAACCGATATAGCCTAAACCGCCGACAGCGAATACCACACCGAAGAAAAACAACAAGGTATCCCATTCCGCATGACGCACTTTATCGAAAATATCAAACGCATCATCACCTTCAACGCGATAGACAGTTTTTAAACGATACCCGTAAAGCATTAACACGGAAAGACCGACCATCATGCCCATAAACGGTGGCAAATGCAGCGCCTGCTTAAAGCTTACCGCCGTAACGATAGTCAACAAGAACATTACACAAACCACTATCGCACCCGGTTTTAATTGCACCGCCGCCTCATCGGAAACCTTCGGTTGCTCATCAGGTACAGCAAAATACATTACTGCCGCCGGCACCCCGTAATTCACCGCAGATGGAATAAACAATTTGAAAAAATCAAAAAACTCCGCGTACTCAGCCTGCCAAACCATCAAGGTAGTAATATCGCCAAAAGGACAGAACGCACCGCCCGCATTAGCCGCAACCACCAAATTAACAAAACCGATGCTGACAAATTTCGGATTATCCGCACCTACCGCCATAACCACCGCGCCGACCAATAAAGCCGCCGTCAGGTTATCAGCTACCGAGGACAAGAAGAACGTAATAACGCCGGTAATCAAAAACAGCTTGCGATAGCCGAACTGCTTTCTTACCAGCCAGGAACGCAAAGCCTCAAACACGTTACGCTCGGCCATTGAGTTGATATAAGTCATGGCAACCAGCAGGAATAACATTAACTCTGCATATTCTTTCAAATTGTATTCGAAAGCTTCGTGCATGTCCTCAGCAGAAACACCCGCTTGAGCAGCTAAAACGGCCGCATTCGCCCAAATAATGCCGGCGGCCAGAATAACCGGCTTGGACTTGCTTAGATGAGTAAACTCTTCCGCCATAACAAAGCCATAGGCAATGATAAAGATCAAAACAGTATAAACTCCCCGTTCCGTCCCCGTCAGCCCGAGACTTTCAAAACCACCCGCCATCGCCATTCCAGGCAACAGCAATAGAGACAACAAGACAACCAATGACCGCACCAAAATAACCCCCTAATTTTTATTTCAAAATAAATTAACCAAAAACACCCAAAATTTAGCGGACAATATTAGCACCATACAATAACCTTTGTCATTTTATGACCCGCAGTATATGATAATTGGTTGTAATTACTCGCCTGGACAGGCACTAAGCGCTTATTTATGTATCAGTATAACGACACCGACCAAACACTCATCGAACAACGGGTAGCTCAATTTAGAAGGCAGACGGAAAGCTTTTTAAAAGGCGAAATTTCTGACGATCAATTTCGCGCATTGCGCTTAATGAATGGCCTCTACATTCAAACTCACGCCCCGATGCTGCGGATAGCCGGCCCCTACGGCCTGCTTAACGCCAAACAAATTCGAAAATTAGCGCACATTGCCCGTACCTACGACAAAAATTACTGTCATTTTACGACCCGGCAAAACATCCAGTTCAACTGGCCCCAACTGGAAAGAGTCCCCGATATTCTTGAAGAATTGGCCGAAGTCCAGATGCATGCCATCCAAACCAGCGGCAACTGCCTGAGAAACACCTCAACCGATCACTTGGCCGGTGTCTGTATCGACGAGATTGAAGATCCCCGCCCTTATTGCGAGATTATCCGGCAATGGACCACCCTGCATCCAGAATTCGCCTACCTGCCGCGAAAATTCAAGATTGCGGTAAGCGGTGCAAAGCATGATAGAGCAGCCACCCAATTCCATGACATCGGCTTGCACTTGGTTAAAAACGACGCAGGAGAAACCGGCTTTAGAGTGCTTGTCGGCGGAGGCCTGGGACGCACGCCGATCATAGGCCAAGTCATCAAACCCTATTTAGAAAAGAAACACCTATTGTCTTATCTGGAAGCCATACTGCGGATATACAACCTGTTCGGCCGCCGGGACAACAAATACAAAGCGCGAATTAAAATCCTGGTCAAAGAATCGGGCATGGAGAAATTCTCCGAATTGGTCGAAAAAGAATGGCTGCTAATCCGCGACGACCTGGAACTGGCGCCTGATCGCATAGAAGCCATCAAAGCCCAATTTGCACCGCCTGCTTACGAGACAGATGCCGCGCAAGATACCGGCTTTGCGCAGCAACAACTCGAAAACAAGGCATTTGCCACCTGGGTTAAACACAACACTGCCGATCATAAAGTACCCGGATACCGCGCTGCATTCATCTCACTAAAAGCACCGGACTCGCCTCCGGGCGACATGACCGATACGCAGCTTGACGCGGTTGCCGACTTGGCCGATCAATACAGCTTTGGCGAACTCAGAAGCACGCACCGGCAAAACCTGATTCTTGCCGACGTCAAACAAGCCGACCTGTTCGCGCTGTGGCAACAACTCGACGCACTGAAACTGGCCACACCCAATATCGGCACCGCAACCGATATGATTTGCTGCCCCGGTCTCGACTTTTGCTCGCTCGCCAACGCCGGCTCTATCGGTATCGCCAAAGAAATCAACGAAGCACTTGATGACATGGACTACCTGCATGATATTGGCGATGTAAAAATCAACATGTCCGGCTGCATGAACGGCTGTGCGCACCAAAGCGTCGGCCATATCGGCATACTGGGCGTCGACAAAAAAGGCGTTGAATGGTATCAACTGACCTTGGGCGGTTCCTCCGAAAACGAGGCGGCTATCGGCGAAAGACTGGGACCAGCCGTTGCCAAAGACCAAGTCACCCAAGCCATCACCACCATACTGGACGTTTATATCAAGCAACGCCTGGAAGACGAGTCCTTTCTGGACATGGTAAAGCGCGTTGGCATCAACCCATTCAAAGAGCAAGTCTATGCAGATAATTAAAGACAAACAGATTGTTGACGACAGCTGGAGCTATATTGCCGATGACGCCGAACTGAAAGACGGCGACATCAGCGTTTCTTTAGCCCGCTGGAAAAAAGACAAGCAACAATTGCTTAAATCTAACGGCAAGATAGGCGTCAGGATCGGACCCGCCGATTCGCTTGAAGACATCGCCGCCGATTTAAAGGACATCCAGTTAATCGAGCTCGATTTCCCCGCCTTTGCCGATGGCCGCATGTTTTCCCATGCCTGGCTGCTCAGAGGCCGCTACAACTATCAAGGCGAGATCCGGGCGACCGGTCACTTCGTGCGCGACCAAGTATTTTATTTGTCTCGTGTCGGCGTTAATGCATTCAGTCTTGAAAAAACCGAAGACCTGCCTGTGGCGCTGTCTAACTTGAATGACTTTAGCGTCAATTACCAAAAGTCGATTCGTTAATCCGCGTTAGTTCACCACGAAGGCACGAAGTGATGTAGGGTGGGTTTCGCTACGCTCTACCCATCCTACCGCGCTCGATTATGGCGTTAGGCTCCCAGTCCTCAACCAGAACATGCGTAGCATGACCAACTGAATCAAGGAGCGACTTGAAACTCATAACGTGATTTGGGCCGCACACGAAAAGAGTAGGCCAGACATTTTGGTTTTGCAGCTCCTTAAGCCAGTATTGTTCACGCCTAATTTCCTCAGCTGCTAGCCGATTAATTTTCTCATCTTCACTAAGGCTGTTCTGTTTTACCTCAAGTTCGATTTCTCCTGGCCCGATGATTCCAACACGAACCCTCTCAGAGTTCGTTGGATCACAATAACGATGAGAAAGCTCAAGCTCAGTGGCAACCCGAGATGGCACGGACTGGATGCTCTGGTAATAAACAAGCCCATCACTACTCATCTCCTCGGCAATTCCACTCAAGCTCCATTCACGACAAGCATTCAAAAGGAAATTACGAAGTAGTTCTGCATTCTCATTCGCGCAGTTCTTTCCTCCCGCTTGGTAAGTGTGACGCGTTCCAACGATTACTACGGATGGCTGCATAAAAGGTACTCACTCAATAATTATAAAGTTCCGGCGTCCTTAGCGTAATTTAAGGACTTCACAACAAAACAGTAATTTTGCCCACAAATTTAAGACATAAAAAACCCGAATCCCAGCAAACATCCCTGCCTGCCAAAATCCGGGTTTTTCGATTACCGCTACAAGCTAATGCTTATTTATGCATAATACTCATGCCTTTTAACAAGGTCAGCGCCTCATATAAAGGATAATCCTTCGTTTCCAGAGCTTCCTTGTTTTCGCCTTGCTCGCCTTCACCGTCGGTGCTTTTTCCTTTGCCATTTTGCAAATGACGCGACAAATCAGCCTCTTTGACTGGCTTGAATTCCGTTTTTTCCAACGACTCCAGCTTGACGCGGGCTAAGGTAATGTCCGGCTCAATACCCTCGGCCTGGATGGAGCGGCCTGAAGGCGTGTAGTACCTGGCTGTCGTCAGCTTAACTGCCGAACCGTTACTGGTTGGCAATATAGTCTGCACCGAACCTTTACCGAACGATTTCTCACCCATAATTACAGCGCGCTTTTGATCCTGCAAAGCTCCGGCGACAATCTCCGAGGCTGAGGCGGAACCGGCGTTGATCAACACGACCATCGCCGCGCCGTCAATAAGGTCATCGGGAGAGGCATTAAAGCGCATTTCCGAGTTTTCAATACGGCCTTCGGTGTAGACGATCAGGCCGCTCTTGATGAACGCGTCACTGACTTCAACTGCTGCATTCAGCACGCCACCGGGATTGTTTCTTAAATCCAGCACCAAGCCTTTAAGACTGCCCCCATTCTCTTTTTTCAATGCAGCGAGAGCTTCTTTAAGGCTTTCCCCGGTTCCTGATTGAAAGCTGCTGATCCGCACATAGCCGTAACCTTTTTCCAGCATCCGGTTTTTTACGCTTTTAACTTTTATAATATCGCGGGTTATGTTGATTTTTAAAGGAGCCTCCATCCCTTCGCGAACAACCGTCAACAAAATCTTGCTGCCGGGCTCGCCACGCATAAGCTTGACCGCATCCGCCAAGGTCATGCCTTTTACCGGCTGATCATCAAGTCTGACAATCAGGTCTCCGGTTTTAATGCCGGCTCTTTGGGCCGGAGTATCATCAATGGGGGAAACCACCTTAACAAAGCCGTTTTCCATCGTCACTTCGATGCCCAAGCCGCCGAATTGCCCGGTTGTACCCTCTTTTAATTCCTGGTATTCCTCGGCAACCAAATAAGCGGAATGAGGATCAAGCCCGCTCAACATGCCGCGGATGGCATCTTCCAATAATTTTTTGTCGGAAACGGGCTCTACATAGTCCCTTTTGATTCGTCCGAAAATTTCCGTGAATGCGCGCAAGTCTTCATAAGGCAGGGTTTCTGTTTCAGCCACAGGCTCTGCCTTACCCCGCTCGGCAAAGACGCTGCCGCAGATGCCCATAAAAACACCCAACATAATCCCTAAGGACAAAATGAAAATATTTTTCTTTTTTAACATGTACCTTACAACTCCAAACACTGGATTTCCTAAAACATGACCATACACAGTTAACTAACTTGATCCCGATTACTTTCGGCACCACTCAAGCGGATCAACCGGCTTACCTTTGTTGCGTATTCCAAAATATAACCCGGAATGACTGCGCCCACCGCTTTGCCCAACGGAAGCAATGACTTCACCGACATCCACCCACTCACCAACCTGCCGATATAAACTCTGATTAAACGCATAAAGGGTCATATAGCCCTTACCATGATCAATAATAATCAACAAGCCAAAACCGCGCAGCCAATCGGAAAATACCACTTTCCCGCTGGTAATCGCACGTATCTCCGTTCCCTCACTGGCGTCAATTAACACGCCATCCCAAATGCTCTCCGTGCTCTCCGCCCGCACACTGCCGAACTTGTTGGTTAACCGCCCCTTGACAGGCCAAGGCAGTTGTCCTTTAAGTGACGAAAAGTCGCCCTTAAGCTTGGGAAAATCATCCTTGGAATCCGGCAAGTCTTTGGCCGGCTCGGCCGGAGCCTCAACAGCCTCATGCAATTTTTTGGATTGCTCAACCTCAAAAGAAAGATCATTGGTCGATCTTTGCAATGACGATACCAGATTTTTCAGCTTGTTTTCACTTTCTTTCAAGTGAATTATTTGCTGTTCATTTGAAGACAAATCGCTTTTTAATTGCGTCAGCAGTTCAGATCTTCGTTTTCTTACGCCGTCTGCGACTATCTGCTCTGATTTCTTTTGCTCAAGACTTTTCTCTAAAAGCTCGGTTTCCTGCTGTTGCTGCTCATCCAATTGATCCAAATGCCGCACAGACTCAGAAATACTGGCCAGTTTTGTCAAGCGCGCCTTATTAAGATAATCATAATAAACCAGCATCCGACTGGATAATGTAGGATCTTGCTGATTGAGCAGAAGCTTCAACTGTTCCTTTTGCCCCATTGCATAGGCGGCTTTTATTTGACCTGCTAATTCTTTGTTTTCCTTAGCGACTTCATTTTGAAGACGCTGCTTTTCCTGGCGAATCCTGGTCAAATTCTGGCGTTTTTGTTCAACTTGGGTCTGCAATGTTCTTAATAAAGCGGCCGTCTTCCCGTAGAGTTTCTCAACCTCACCCAACTGCGTGTTTAGTGTATTTCGCTGCTGTTGAATCCGCTCCCTATTTTGTCCGGCCTCTGCTATGCCCGACTGAACTTCATTTAGTTCTTCGCTTTTTTCCGAGATTTCCGCATTACTTTCATGAACAAACGCACTCAGCAAAAGGCAAAAAACCAGCTTCTTTATCATCCACAGATTAAACAGACTTGAAAGGTGCATCAGCCATTGCAATGGCATTGTTTTCTTTGTCCAACGTGTAACCGAATCCGTCAAGGATCAGCAATACCAGAGGCTTTGGCCGATTCAACATCTTTATCTTTATCTCCCGATACTAAAAAAAATCCACATTACTATTATCTCTACAAAACAAACTGCTTTGCGCCCCATTTTATTCTTCATTACCAAAAATGGTTGTAGTGATGTATTATTTTGCCAGATTTACTGGTTTTTTATCTTTTGGCTGGTGCCAATTGTGCAATCAAGTAGTCATTATATTAATACACGTTGACAACAGTTGTGTATAAATAATTCTTCACGGGTTCTTTTTTAATCAAATTCAATAAACTAGAAGCGTTAACCCACCTATGAAAATTAAAGACCAGCACACAGACACAACCGATGCCGATATAGCCAGGGCGGCTTACTGCTTAAAGGCAATGTCGCATCCATTGCGTTTGAAAATATTGTGTGTTCTGGGCAATGATTCAATCTGCGTACAAGACATCGTCGATCAGGTCGGCACCAGCCAAAGCAATATTTCCCAGCATTTGGCTATTCTCAAGGAGAAAAATATTCTCGGCTCCAAAAAACAGGCTAACCGCGTTTATTACTATATTGACGATGCCCGTATGCTGTTACTCATTAAAATGATGCAGGAAGTCTTCTGCCCCAATCGTTAATTCATCTTTTCACTTAACTTTTACAACAAATCCATGGAACGTTACCTAGAATTCATTTTAAATCACTACATCTTATCTCTCGCTCTGGCAGTCGTTACTTACTTATTAATCCAGGAATTATTCGATGCCGCATTCAAGAAATTCGGCGCGATTTCTCCTTTACTGGCTGTCGCTAAAATGAATGATAGCGATACAGTCGTCATTGATGTCCGCGAGCCGGAGGAATTCCTTGCCGGCCATATTGAAAACGCGATCAACACCCCGTTGGGCAACCTGCCTGCTCACCTGTCAAAACTGGAAGCTGACAAAAACAAACCTGTCCTTATTGCCTGCCAAAGCGGGACCCGCTCCGCATCCGCAGGAAAAATATTAACTAAAGCAGGGTTCGAACAGGTTTTCGTTATCACCGGCGGCATGCAGGCCTGGGAAAACGACTACAAATTGCCTATCAAAGCAGCCGGCAAACACAAAAACTAAATCGACACTCCCATTCATTAGCCCTAATCTTAAAAATTCATCATGACCGAAGAAAGCAACGCAGTAGAAAAACAATTTTCCATCCAGAAAATTTATACCAAAGACCTATCTTTTGAGACCCCCAACTCGCCCAAGGTATTCACCGAAAAATGGGAGCCCGCTGTCGACTTTAATCTGGGCACCCATGTTTTGCCTTTAGATAACTCAATGTACGAAGTAGCCCTTGCGGTAACCATCACCGTAAAAAACGGTGACGCGACAGCCTATCTTGTTGAAGTCAATCAAGCAGGAATTTTTGCTTTAGCCGGTTTTAATGATGCCGAAATGGGACCCATGCTTGGCAGTTTTTGCCCCAATATCCTTTTTCCTTACGCAAGAGAGGCTATTTCCGATCTCGTCACTAGAGGCGGCTTTCCGCAGATGGTTTTAGCCCCGGTAAATTTCGACGCGTTATACTCGCAGCATTTACAACAAGCACAGCAAGCGCCAGGCTCCGACGCCATCAACTAACCTCCGTCCTGAGCTTGTCGAAGGATCGCTCGATGAATAAAAAAATAGCCGTCCTGGGTGCTGGCTCATGGGGAACGACTTTGGCGATTCTGGCAGCCAGAAATGGTTGCCGGACGCTTTTATGGGGTCATAACCGGGAACACATGGCATCGCTGGCACAAGATCGGGAAAACAAACGCTATTTACCCGGCCCGGTTTTTCCTGAAAACCTCAGCGTGACTTCCGATTTGGCTGAAGTGGCGGGTTTTTGCAACCTGATACTGGTTTCCGTTCCCAGTCATGCATTTAAAGACACCCTGCTTAAACTCAAAGCGTATTTGCCCGATGGCATACAAATAGCGTGGGCAACCAAAGGCTTTAATTCCGATAACGGCTCCTTGCTGCACAAAGTCGTAGCCGATATTTTTTCCGAGCAAACTCCGGCGGCCTTGCTTTCGGGCCCCAGTTTTGCTGCGGAAGTCGCGGCCGACCTGCCGACAGCCATCACGATCGCTTCGCCCCAGCCGGATTTTGCAGCGCTTCTGGCCGACATCCTGCATAGCGAGCGTTTCCGAACTTACACAAACTCGGATCTGATCGGCGTAGAAGTCGGCGGCGCCGTCAAAAACGTCATGGCGATAGCAGCGGGCATTGCCGACGGCCTCGGCTTAGGCGCCAACACGCGGGCGGCACTGATCACCCGTGGGCTAAACGAAATTATCCGGCTCGGGGTCAAACTTGGCGGCAAACAGGAAACCTTTATGGGCTTGGCGGGTCTGGGCGACCTTATCTTGACCTGCACCGACAACCAATCCAGAAACCGGCGCTTCGGTTTAGCCTTGGGACAGGGCAAAGACCGGGCAGAGGCTATACAGGAAATCGGCCAGGAAATTGAAGGCATTTCAGCGGCAAAAGAAACCTTTTTGCTGGCTAAAAAACATGGCGTGGACATGCCTATCACCGAACAAACCTACAAGGTTTTATATGAAGGCCTGGCCCCGCTGGAGGCCGTGCAAAACCTGTTGGCCCGCGAACAAAAAGCCGAGTCGTAATTTACAACAGAACACGTATGACACGGATTTGACAGATAAACACAGATAAAAATTTTATACGGAAAAACTATTTATAGAACATCAAATCCGTTTAAACCCGTCTCATCAGTGTCATCCGTGTTCCATTTCTCTAGCTATTAAGGAATGTGCATGAATAACTTGAGCACGTTTTATTTTTAAACCATGAAGAACATGAAAGGCATGAAGGATTGATGTCTTCATGGTAATTGCGTAAATTAATTTATGTCTGTTCCTAAGCCTATTTTATCGCCGCTCCGGCAAAACCCAACTGCCGCCAAGCCTCATACAAGACAATAGCGACGGTATTGGACAAATTCAGACTGCGGCTTTCCGCCTGCATCGGCAAATACAAGCATCGCTCGACACCTAAGTCCGCCAATACAGTTGCGGGCAAGCCGCGCGTCTCAGGCCCGAACAAAAAAGCATCCTGCGGCTGAAAACTCACTTCACTGTAACAAGCGTTCCCTTTGGTCGTCAGCGCAAACATCCGCCCCGGCTTAATGCTGTCGACAAAATCAGCCAATGAGTCGTGCTCTTTCACCGCCACCCACTCATGGTAATCCAGCCCGGCCCTGCGCAGTTTTTTGTCATCCAATTCAAAACCCAGAGGCTTGATCAAATGCAACTGCATGCCGGCGTTGGCGCATAGCCGGATAATATTCCCGGTGTTGGCGGGAATTTCCGGCTCAAACAAAACGATATGAAACATGCTCAGAACTTGTTATCGATATTGACCGGCTTCAGTTTCCATATCTCGGTGTTGTAATCGGTGATGGTTCTGTCAGTGGAAAACTTGCCGCTGGCGGCGCAGTTTAAGATACTCATTTTGGTCCAGTGATCCTGATCCTTGTAAGCCGCTTCCACGCGTTTTTGTGCATCGATAAAACTGCGAAAATCGGCTGCCGTCATCCAGGGGTCGTGAGGACTTTTTATTGAGGCCAGAATATCATCGAAAATACCCGGCTCGAATTGATTAAAATGCCCGCACTCGAGCAGCTTAATGACCCTCAGCAAATCCTCATCCTGATTGATGATCGCATTAGGGTCATAGTGACGGCTCATTTCTTCAACCTGCTCTTCGGTCAAACCGAACAGGAAGAAATTCTCATCCCCGACTTCTTCGCGAATCTCAATATTGGCGCCGTCCAATGTACCGATAGTCAACGCGCCGTTCATCATAAACTTCATATTGCCGGTACCCGAAGCTTCTTTACCGGCCGTTGAAATTTGCTCGGAAAGGTCGGCGCCCGGACAGATTTTTTCCATCGCCGAAACCCGGTAATTGGGCAAGAAAACCAACTTTAATTTTCTGCCCACGTCGGGATCGGAATTAATCACGTTTGAGACATTGTTGATCAGCTTGATGATTTTTTTCGCCATGTAATAACCCGGCGCGGCCTTCCCGCCGATCAATACGCAACGATCCGTCCAGTTCGCCGTGTCGCCGCGCTTAATCCGGTCGTACAGATGAATCACATGCAGCACATTCAACAGTTGGCGTTTGTATTCATGAACGCGCTTAACCTGCACGTCAAAAATGGCGTCGACATTAAAATCGACGTCATGTTCATGCTTCTTGTAATCGATCAGTTTTTGCTTTGCACCTTGCTTGATTTCATGCCAGCGCTTTCGGAACTTCTTATCTTCGGCAAAAGGCTCAAGCTTCTTCAACTGCGACAAATCCGTCAGCCAGCCGTTGCCTATCGTAGCGGTAATCAGTTCGGCCAACTCGGGATTACATGCCGCCAGCCAGCGACGCGGAGTAACGCCATTGGTTTTATTGTTGAATTTGTCCGGCCAGAACTCGTAAAAATCACGGAACAAACCTTGCTGCAATAATTTCGAATGCAACGCGGCAACACCGTTGACCGAATAGCTGCCGACGATAGCCAGATAGGCCATCCTGACATGTTGCTCGTCACCTTCTTCAATAATAGACATGCGTCTTAACCGGTCGGTATCACCCGGCCAATGCGCGGATACTTCGGCCATAAAATGGGCGTTAATATCGAAGATGATCTCCATCAGCCTTGGCAACAGCTGCTTGAACAGGCTCACCGACCACCGTTCCAGGGCCTCCGGCAACAAGGTATGATTGGTATAGGCCATCGTCTTGCGGGTAATCGCCCATGCATCGTCCCAAACCAAACCGTGGACATCCAACAGTAAGCGCATGAGTTCCGCAACCGCTATGCTCGGATGCGTATCGTTTAACTGAAAGGTATTCTTCGCAGCAAACTCGGAAAAATTATTGCCGTGACGGCCAACCCAGGAACCGATCACATCCTGCAAACTGGCGGAAGCAAGCAGGTACTGCTGACGCAGGCGCAAGGCCTTACCGTTTTCATTGGCGTCATTCGGATACAGCACCATCGTAATATTTTCAGCGGTATTTTTTGCCGCGACCGATTCGGCGTAATCGCCGGCATTGAACTCCTGCAAATTAAATTCTTCAGTCGCCGTGGCTTTCCATAAGCGCAACGTGTTTACGGTGCCGTTCCTGTATCCCGGAATCGGCGTATCGTAAGGCACCGCGAGTATATCCTGCGTGTCCATCCAGCTGGTCCTCTTGTTGCCGAACTCATCGATATGCGACTCTGTGCGCCCGCCGAATTTAATCCTGTGCGTGTATTCGGGACGTTCAATTTCCCAGACATTGCCGTTACGCAGCCAATGGTCCGGTTTTTCGACCTGCTCGCCATTGATAATATCCTGAGAAAACATCCCGTATTCATAACGCAAACCGTAGCCGGTCACCGGCAGCCGCAAGGTTGCACAACTATCGATAAAACAAGCCGCCAAACGGCCCAGGCCGCCATTGCCCAAACCGGCATCCGGCTCGCTTTCAACCAGCTCCTCCATCTCAAGGCCCAAATCGTACATGGCCTGTTCAACCGCCTCGGTAATGCCCAGATTCAGCATCGCATTACTTAGGGTCCGTCCCATTAAAAACTCCATCGACAGATAGTAGGCCCGTTTGCAATCCGTCTCTTTATAAGTATTGTAAGTTTTTTTCCAGCGCTCTATGAGCCGGTCGCTGATAGCCATCGACAGCGCCTCATAAGCATAGTGCGGCGACGTGCAGTTTTCATCCCTACCCAAACGGTGGCTGTAATAACGCTTGAAATCGGCAACAAAATCCTGCTCAGCCATGCCCAATTCAGGGAGTATAGTAATTGTGGATTTCGGTTTGCTTGTTTTAAAACTTCTGTGCGGCATATTCTTAAATACTACAAAGTTGATATTAGGTTGATGTTAACGACTTTTTGTTATTTAACCAAAACTATTCGACACCTCGCTGCACCGCACCCGCGCCATGCAGCCGTCTTTTGTCAATAGCTGCCCCCCTATCGCAGGGCTTTTTCCCAGCGGCTGACGACCGCGGCGGCGATGCTGTTGCCGAACACGTTGGTTGCGCTACGCCCCATATCCAGCACCTGATCGACGGCCAGCAGCAACAGCAAACCGGCCTCGGGGATATGAAACATCGACAACGTGGCCGCAATGACGATCAACGAAGCCCTGGGCACACCGGCCACGCCCTTGCTGGTGAACAGCAGCGTCAGCAGCATGATCAGCTGGTCGCCCAGCGCCATGTCGATGCCGTAAGCCTGGGCGATAAACAGCACCGCAAAGGTCATGTACATCATGCTGCCGTCGAGATTGAACGAATAACCCAGCGGCAGCACCAGCCCGCAGACCTTTTCATCGCAGCCGAAGCGTTCCAGTTGCTGCAACAGTTTCGGGTAAGCGCTTTCGCTGCTGGCGGTGCCGAACGCCAGCAACATCGGTTCGCGGATGTGGCGAATCAGGGACAGGATCTTGCGCCCCAAAATCAGGAAACCGACGCTGCCCAGCACAGCGCACAGCAGCACCAGCCCCAAATAAAACTCCCCGATAAACCGGCCGTAACTGAGCAACACGCCGATGCCGTTTTGCGCGATAACCGAAGCCACCGCCGAAAAAACCGCAACCGGGGCGGTGTGCATCACGTAGCCGGTGACTTTCAACATAATGTGCGCTAATGAATCGAGCAGCTTGACGGTCGGATGAGCGAGTTCGCCCAGCGAAGCGCAGGCCACGCCGAAGAACATCGAGAACACCACGATCTGCAATATCTCGTTGGACGCCATCGCTTCGATGATGCTTTTCGGGAACATATGCGAAACAAAATTGCTCAGTGTCGGCGCTGTCTCCGGCAATCCGGTCTTAGCCCCAATCTCGGGCAGCGCCATGTGCAGCGAACTGCCCGGTTCAAAGCCATTCACCAGCAGCATCCCCAGCAGCAGACTGAAAATCGACGCCGAAAAAAACCACAACATCGCCTTGATACCGACCCGTCCGACGGTTTGGATGTCGCCCATTTTGGCCATGCCCACAACCAGCGTCGAAAAAACCAGCGGCGCGATAATCATCTTGACCAGACGCAGGAAAATATCGGTCAGCGCGGCGAAAACAGCGATAACCGGCTTTAGCGTTTCGGTTCCGCCCAAGGTCAGGCTAAGCAGCTCGCCGACGATGATACCTATGATTAATGCTACTGCGACATAAAGGGTTTGGCGATTGGGCTGCTGGATGTGAGAGGTCATAAACTTAAAAAGGCCTAGTTAAAGTTGTCTTCTTCAATTAAGTGCTGAATTTGGCTTTCGTCGAATTGCTGATGATAATTCTCAAAAGACTGCATGCTACCGAACCATTGTAAAACTTGTTGCTGTTCAATGCGGCTTTGTTTCTGTTGTCGAATCGCTTGATAGGAAGAATGAGGATAAGTGCGAAAGTCGTCGACAAACCCGTGCTTTTGCGGATTACGGTGAATATAGCTGACCAAGTGAACGAAATAGCGGTCTGTGTCGATCAAGATGCGGTTGAAGTTTTTTTCGAATAAACTGCCTGAACGACCGTAAGCCTTGTTAATTGCTTTGGTATAAGCATTAAACAAGTTTGAAAAAGATTGCGAATAATTGTGCCGAATTAAACCTTCCAGGTCTTGAAGACCTGGAAGGTTTGGTTCCCGGCTCAGATTTAGACCTTCCAGGTTTTTAGAACCTGGGAGGTCTGGTTTCGGATTAATCCTAACCAACAAATGAAAGTGGTTTTTCATCAAACAATACGCGTAGGTATCGGCAATCGGATAAATATAACGGATGTAAAGTTTGAGAAAATGATGATAATTCCGTTCTTCGGGAAACAAGTTTTCGCCATTATTGCCTCGGTTGTAGATATGATAGTAGTGGCCGTTAATTAAGAGCGTTTCTTTTGACATATTTAACCTTGAGAGTAAAACCTTCCAGGTCTTAGAGACCTGGAAGGTCTGCTAACAACACCGCTTAATCCCGTTCCACTTTTCATCCTGCCACTGCTTGAAAAAAGCCTCTTTGCTCAGCGGCATATCGGCTTGATGATGTTCTGCATGGTGCTGTAAATAGCGCTCGTAAGCGTCATCGCCGGAAAGACGACGCACCACCCGCCAAAAGGTTTTGAGTTTGCTAAACATCAGTCCCTCACCCAGTCTTCAACCAGACGGCTCGGCGTATGCGGCGATTCCGCCAGCGGCAGCACCGGTTTTCCTGCCAGATAACGGCTGCAAACCCGCAGCATATCGAACACGATCAACCACAACAAGGCCACAAAAAACAGCGTTATCCAGCCGTCCAGATGCAGGTTGAAGATCAACTGCGGCGCAACGGCCGCTTTCTCCGGCGGCAATACGCCTGCCGCCAGCTTGTCGACCAGATCGTTAGCTGCCGAAAAGAAACCGATGCGGGTATTGTCGCTGGCGATTTTCTCCCAGGCAGCGGTGCTGGTGATCGTCACCAGCCATGTCAGCGGCAAGCCGGTCACCCAGGCGTATTTGAGTTTGTCGGATTTAATCAAAATGCCGGTCGCCACGCACAGCGCAATCGCCGCCAGCATTTGGTTGGCGATGCCGAACAGCGGCCACAAAATATTGACCCCGCCGTTCGGGTCGATCACGCCGATATAAAGGAAATAGCCCCAGCCCGCCACAACCAGCGCGCTGGTCAGGACGACCGACGGCGTCCACGAAGTCTCGCCCATTTTCGGCCAGATATTGCCGAGCATATCCTGCAACATGAAGCGGCCCACGCGGGTTCCGGCATCCAGCGTGGTCAATATAAAGATAGCCTCGAACATGATCGCAAAGTGATACCACAAGGCCAGCATGCTCTCGCCGAACGCGCTGCCGAAAATGCTCGCCATGCCGACCGCGAGTGACGGCGCGCCGCCGGTTCTGGCGAACAAAGTCGCCTCGCCCATTTGACTGGCTAGGAGCTGCATCTGGTCAACCGTGACCGGAAAGCCCCACGAAGAAATTTTGGCAACCGCATCGACAGCCTCCTTGCCAACCACGCCCGCCGGGCTGTTGATAGCAAAAAACACGCCGGGGTCGAGCACGGTCGCCGCCATCATCGCCATGATCGCAACAAAGGATTCCAGCAACATGCCGCCGTAGCCGATCATGCGGATGTCGCGTTCGTTGCTGAGCAGTTTCGGCGTGGTGCCGGAAGCGATCAGCGCATGGAATCCGGAAATCGCCCCGCAAGCGATGGTAATAAACACGAACGGGAACAGCTTGCCGCCGAAAATAGGCCCGGTGCCGTCGATGAACTGTGTCAGCGCAGGCATTTTCACGGTCGGCTGCAACATGATAATCGCCACCGCCAGCAGGGTGATGGTGCCCAGCTTCACGTAAGTCGACAAATAATCGCGCGGCGCAAGCAACAACCAAACCGGCAAAATCGCCGCCGCAAAGCCGTAAGCCATCACCCACCAAGCCAGCGTCAAGCCTTCGTGATCGAACCAAGTGCGCAAGGTTTCATTGTGGTCGATCCAGCCGCCCCCCATCACGGCCAGCAACAGCAAAGCTACGCCCAAAGCCGAAGCCTCCAGCACCTGCCCTGGACGGAAACTGCGCATGTACAAACCGACTATCATCGCAATCGGAATCGTCGCCGACACCGTAGCCGTCGCCCAAGGACTGTGCTTCATCGCGTTGACCACGACCAAGCCCAGCACCGCAATCAGGATGATCATAATCGCAAAGGTGCCGATCAACGCCGCCGTGCCGCCCAATGCGCCCAGCTCGTCGCGCGCCATCTGCCCCAGGCTTTTGGCATCGCGCCGGGTCGACAAAAACAGTGTCGTCATATCCTGCACGCAACCGCCCAGCACCGCGCCGAACAATATCCACAGCGTCCCCGGCAAATAGCCGAACTGCGCGGCCAGCGTCGGCCCCACCAGCGGCCCGGGTCCTGCAATCGCCGCAAAATGATGGCCGAACACGATCCATTTGTTGGTCGGCACAAAATCGCGTCCGTTATCCAGACGTTCGGCCGGTGTAGCCCGAGTCTCGTCAACCGCCAGCACCGTGGCGGCAATCCATGCCGCATAAAAGCGGTAGGCTATGGCATACACACACAAGGCGGCCGTTACAAACCACAACGTGTTGATGCTCTCGCCTCGGTTCAAGGCGATACCGCCGACGGCTGCCGCGCCGAGCGCGGCGATCAGTACCCAGATGGAGTTTTTCAGTAGATTATTCATTAGGGATCTTCTATTTATTATTGATGTTTTGTATCGGCGTTAACCGGTTAGCCGCTTTTTTGAGAAATAAATGACTTCCGGTAAGTCCTTAAAATGATCATCCGCCGTTATCAGCGGCACATCAACCAGTCTTGCGGAAGCATAAATAATCGCGTCGGCAAACGATAATCGATGTTGCAAAGCCAAGTCTGCCGCATAAAGAGACAGCCGGGTAGTCAACGGCAAGACCTGCCCTTGTTCGGTTAAAGCGATAACTTCCAAAGCCTCAACCTCGCTTTTTTCCCGCTTGGCCCATTTATACAGTTCGAATTGCAGCGTAGTGGGAATGATCAATTCAGCCGGGTCGGCCAGATAAGGCGCAAAGGCATCCGCTAACTGACCGTCGGTTAACCATTCAATCCAGCCGCAGGTATCGACCAGACCGGCCATTAGATTCTGTCCTGATGATCCCTGTAACCGTTAGGGTTGCAACCTTTGAAGCTTCCCCTGGCAGCGGTTAAAGAGCGGACCGGCACCAGCTCAATAATGTCGCCTTTAGCGATCAGGGTAAACTGTTGGCCCGCCTTCAGATCAAGTTGATCCCGGATAGCCTTGGGTATTGCCAATTGGAATTTGCTGGATAATTTAGCTGAAATCATACTAACCTTGTGGTGATGCTATCGATCGAGTGAAAGTAAAATCATAGAGACTACTTTGGATTGAGGCAAGTATTGGTTTAGATGCCCCTAATTTTCTAAATCATATATCATATGATTAAACTAACCGAACTTAACTCAATGAGGTTTATCATGCAGACAGTCAATATCCACGAAGCTAAAACCCAACTGTCTCGCTTGATAGATGAGGCGGTAAAAGGTGAGTCTTTCATCATCACCAAAGCTGGAAAACCGCTGGTCAAAGTAACCAGACTGGATGCTCCATCGGCCGGACAAATCCGAAGACTAGGTTTCATGGAAGGACAGATCACCGTTCCTGATGATTTCGACAGCATGGGAGCTAAGGAAATCGAGCTGCTTTTTGGCGATGAAGAATGAAGCTGCTACTGGATACTCACTTATTATTATGGGCGGCTGGCTCGCCTGACCAGTTGTCAGCAGAGGCGCGTCCATTGCTGGAAGATCCGTCAAACGAACTGCTTTTCAGTGCGGCCAGCCTTTGGGAAATCTCCATCAAGCGCGGGCTTGGACGTTCCGATTTTCAGGTGGATGCAAGGGTGCTACGTCGTGGACTGCTGGACAACGGTTATCAGGAATTGGCTATTACCAGTGAACACGCCGTTTCTATCGACAGTTTGCCACCCATCCATAAAGACCCATTCGACCGCATCCTTGTTGCGCAGGCAACCGTTGAGGGAATCACCTTGCTGACAGCGGATGCTTTGGTGGCAAAGTACCCAGGACCGGTGCGGCAAGTTTAATTCTTAAACGGAAGGGTGCATTATTGCGCCCTACAACTTCTAAGGTACCCATAACAGGGCTTGGCATCGACAGGTAAATGCATAAACTGAGCAAGAGCTTCTTAAGTAGGAAAAAACCATGAAAACAATCGACGATCCGTTCGAACTTTTTCTGCCAAATGTCCATGAAGGGATACGCAAGAGCGGATTGATGCATGCTCTGCACGAACGTTTGGCGCAATTGCCGCCGGGTGCGTTCCCTTTCGCTATGGAATTCGAGCGTCTCCGCAACGTGGTTGCTCCACAAATCGGTGATACCCGAATCCTGTTTCCGGAGTTCACCCCACATAACGAAGAACTCCACATCGTCAAACTGTTTCAATTGGCTGACCGTCTTTTTGGCAATATCTATCCTCAACTCAAGGCTGTCGAGCTGTTTTTGCTGGGATGTGCTCTCTACGCCCACGACTGGGGTATGGCTGTCGGGATGAAGGAGCGAAACTATCTCTTGCGCGGTGCCAAATATAAAGATCTGGATGGTACTTTCACCCCGCTTTCCGACGAAGCAGAGCGGTTGACCGCCTTCGCACGCTCCATAGGTGTACGCCCACCCGCGGAGGAGGCCGTTACCCTTTTGTCGGAAGACCAACTGAAACTCTATGTTCGTTTTACTCATGCTCGCCGCAGCGGTGCCAGGGTACGCGCCCATTTTTACGAGCATCCAGCCCTAGGCCAAGCACTAGCTCACCTTTGCGAGGGCCACTGGCACGATTTCGCGACACTGGATGACCCGCAACGTTTTCCTAGGGAATACGAGGTGCTCGGTGAAACAGCACACCTTCTCGCACTGGCGTTGCACGTACGCCTGATTGACCTTTTTCATATCACCGATGATCGCACGCCATACGCGCTTTGGCGTTTCGTCAGCCCTACTGATAGCAAGTCTGCGGAGGAATGGCAAAAGCATCGTGCTTTGCACGGAATCACCTGCACCGACTTCCCACCGGGACGAGCTATCAAGGTGCAAGGTTTCACCGAAGACGAGGAGGTCTGGGCGGGGTTGCAGGATTTGCACCGTTACTGCGAGAACCAAGTTAACCATACCCTTGATCTTGCGGCTCGCCATGTCCCCCAGCGCTATGACCTCGATTATGTGAAGCTTGAATGGGCCGTTACCACAGGAAGCCTACGTCCAGTGCATTTCGAGTTCAGTTTCGACCGAACCGCAATGTTTCGCATCCTGAGCGACGACATCTACGACGGCGATCGCCGCGTTTTCCTCCGCGAGCTTCTGCAGAACGCCATCGATGCCATTCGCACACGTTGTTGTAGGCACGCTGAACAACGCGTTCAACAGCAGATCAAACGTCGGAAGAGTAGTCCGTCTTTCGAAACTACCATCTATTTCCTCGCCGAGCATCGAGAGAACGGCGACATTCACGTCACCTGTCGCGATTATGGCATCGGTATGGATGAGCACATCATCCGTAACTATTTCACCGTTGCCGGTGCTAGTTACTACCGCAGCACCGAGTTCGATAATCTGCACTTAGGATTCGAACCTATCTCCCGATTCGGCATAGGCATACTCAGTTGCTTTATGGTCGCCGACTCCATCCAGGTAAAAACCTACCGCGACCCGAATTGCGGACCGCCCATGCCCCAAGCCGATCGAAGACTTCCCGGAGCCGAGGCCCATCGCGCTCGCCGTCTACACCTAACAGTTCCTGGCGTAGATCGGCAGTTTGTGGTTAAGGACACTGGAGATAGCTTTGAGGTAGGGACAGAGGTGTCAATTAATGTGTTGAGTAGGAAAGTCACAGCGGCAGTAGACAACTCGGCGATGAAAACCAAGTCGGGGGACGCCGTTTCTCGGGACCAGCCTAGAGACTTCAAACGTACCTTAGAGATCACCGAATACCTGTGCGAGATTGCCGGGTTCGTTGAGTTCCCAATCCATGTGGAGGAACGTTGGCCGGGACAAGAGAGCCCACGCATGACTTTGATCCTGCATCCGGACTGCGATCCGGAACAGGAATGCGAAGACTTTGACCCAGCACCCGTAGTTCACCAACTGTCCCGCGACTATCCTTGGGAGGTGGTCACGGCCCCAGAAAGTTTGCTGTCCGCCAAGGAACTAATAACTAATCACCCTTTTGAGCTAAAGGAGCTAATCAGTGATGAGGGCTATGAGGGCTGGGTCAATTTCCCCGCCCCTTTAGCCGATGATTTTGTCAGGCCAAAGAGTGCTGCATCTTATATTAGTTTAGCAGGACAATCATCGACACTGTTACGCAGCAGTTCTGGTGATGGTTGGGTAGATCAGATGGTTTATTGGCGCCGCGAAGATTACTCTGACGAGGAGAACCTTCCGAAAGATCTCTTCGGTGTTTACAGGGATGGGATTCGATTATCTGGTTTTCATCCGGGGAAGACAGAGTACGAAAGAAGTTGGTATAGGCAAGACCCATTTGAAGACACACTTCCACCCCCGCAGTGTTTCGTTAACCTAAAGTCCTCGCGCTTCCCATCTCCAAACATCTCTCGCACTGCCTTGATCAGCAATTACGAGACTTGGGATTCGCCCATCCGGAATGCTATTAATAAACATATTGCCGATACAGAGGTTCTGGCAGCATTAGCGTTAAGTCCAGAAGATCGCTTATACCGTCTTGGCTGGCTACAAACAGTCTTTCGATTGCCTGCAAAGGAACTGAGCCAGATGGTGCCTGAGACCAAGAAAGTCTGTATTTTGCTTATGCCACCGTGCGACTTGCAATATCTGGAACGGCATGAAATCAAAGACGCAGTACCAAAACTGCCGGAAGGATTTAATCGATTGGTCTATCTCCTTGCCATAAAGCACCGATTTAAGGATGCCAGTAACATTGATTTCCTATGGGAAGGTCCTGCCTCTATCGTTTGCTCATCCTCATCACATTTTGGAGAAGAAACAAGTATTCCAATGGAACAAGCCTTTACCTGCGCTAGTCAATGGAGCCAAATTATTCCTGAACTGGTTCAATTCATAGAACCCCCCAAAGGCGAATCCACGCCACTTTACCAGATGGTCGGAAAGCTGGTCGAAAGTACCGAGGAATATGGATGGAAGCGCAGTTTGAGCTACCAACTGGCAAATCGGCGTCGAGGGTTGAGTCTAAACCAGTGCAGCGAAGATGCTCTCATTACTGCTATTGCAGACCCCACGCAACTGAATTCTTTACAAATACTTGAGCTTGAGAGCCTCTTGGAAAGACCAATTCTCGCTCCCTTCGCGGAACCGTTTAATTCTTTCCTCGGAGTGCACTCGAACAATGGAGACAGATGGGGTCGTTATTCTGGCTGGATATTGAACAGCAATCATGAGGTCGGAGTCGCTGCTACGCGATGTACCGCAGCGTGTATATTGGCGTTGGTTAAGCAGCGCCTGTCATACGCAGCAACTGATGAATGTCAACAACTGATTACCGATCGCCAGAGCATCAGTTTCCAACTGTTTGTTTCGCAACTCTTTGCTTTCGTGGAGAAAGAGCATCTGATCGAAGAATTTCGTGCATCTGCGATCCAAAGCGAGCAATTGATTGTCCCCAATCTTTTAACCGACTCAATAATGCTGCCTGAAAATGAGGAGGAGATTGACTGGAGGAATCCTGGTCGTTGCGGCCGATTAATCAAACAATGGCCGCTGCATGATGAAGACACAACGAATTAAATGAGGCAGATAGATACTCGCCTGCAAAACTGGGGTCTTCCCGCAATAATTCGATAACGGTTTGATCGTGGAGTCTCGATGCTTCATTCATAGTGTGCTCTCCGGTTCCAGCCCGGTAGGTTGGGCAACAGCTTTTCGTTGCCCAACATTTTGCGCATGAAGTGATGATTGGCAGATTATTATGCGATCCGTTAGAGCACAAAGCGGAACCACCCTACAAACTGACCTATTTCTTCAAAAACTTTACGAAGCTTATTTGAGTTACGCCTGCAATCAAGAACACGAAAGACAACAGCTTTACTATCAATTACCTTGTAATAAATTGCGTAAGGAAAACGCTTTGCCAGCAGCTGATGAAATCCGAAATGAATTAAATGAATCCCGCCGTAAAGTGCCAGTGAATCGATTTCGGCAAAAAGGCTGTCGAAAAAATAGTCGCCTACGCCTGCTTCTTGGCGATCATAAAACTTTCGGCCTGCGGCAAGGTCTTCTATAGCTGACCGGAGAACCTGAACTTTCATTCAAATCGAGAACGTAATGCTTTCTTTGCTTTCTGCCAATCCAGTACTTCATTGTCGCCGGAGAGAAATTGTTTTTCAGTTTCTATGAGTTCGGTTTCATGCCAAGACGGGCTGGAGAGATTATCTTCGTCACCGACCAAATCGCCCCAAAGCGCCTCGATAATCTTTAGCTTTTCTACGGAGGATAACTTGTGAAGTTCTTCGATGCTCATATAGGAAGTACCTGTGATTGATATTGCGTCTTTACCACGAACAGCTTAACCTTAAAGGAAAAGCACTACCCTTGCAATCACACATTCCGCCAGTTAGGCCACGATGCGGCGATGAAAGTACTGTAGCCTTGTCGGGCAACAGCTTTTTCGTTGCCCGACACTATTCATCCAAAAACTTTAAAACGGAACAAGCAATGAACAGAATCGAAATTGAACAAGCCGTACTAAGAGAAATGCACTCTTTGCCTTTAGATAAAGTTGAAGCCACGTTAAATTTTGTGTTGTCTTTAAAAAACAAGCCGGTTAAAAAACGGCCATTAGGATTATTAAAGGGTAAAGTGGAGTTTGCTATCGACGAAAACTTTAAAATGACTGACGAAGAGTTTTTACAATCGTGAAAAGCTATTTACTTGATACACATACTTTTTTATGGTCGATATGGCAACCTGAAAAACTCGGGCAGCAGGCTGTTACTGTTTTAGAAAATACGGATAACCGAGCTTTTGTCAGCAGCATTACTTTATGGGAAATATCGTTAAAGTATTCATTGGGCAAATTAACGCTTGGATGCAAACCCGATGATTTACTAAAAGTTATCGATGATATGGGATTTGAGAAATTAATCTTGTCCCACGAAGAAGCCGCGCTATTTTATCAGTTGCCTAAATTTGCGCATAAGGATCCTTTCGATAGGATGTTGATTTGGCAGGCCGTATCGAACGATCTCATTTTGATTTCTAAAGACGGTCAATTTGATCACTACAGCCAATATGGATTGAACGTTATTTGGTAAGCCCTGCAACACAAATTTAGCTTCGTTGTTGCCCGACTATTAGTATCTGATTCGGGCATAAACAGCATGCCCACTGCTAAATCGAATGGGTTAATTTCAACATAAGACCCACGATTAAGGTCATTTGCAACACACCCACACCGACTACCCAGCGGACTAATTCGGCTTTGGATTCGGCAATGTCTTTGGCAACTTTTAATTCCAGCTCCCTGATGCCTGCATCGACTTTTAATTCCAGCTCTTTTAAATCCCGTTTAGTGGCTAAATCGTCGAGTTGATAGTCATGCTTGGCTTGTTCCAGCGTGGTGCTGATCGCGGTTTTTTGGAGCTTGGTGATAGCTTCAGCTTGTTGTTCGCTGAATCCGGCATTTTTCAGTTCCTTGATAAATTCGTGAGTATCGAAGGTAATGGTTGTCATGATGGCTCCTGTATTTTTGAATAGTGTAGCAGTGATTCACAGCAGCCGTAAACGAGGCAATAGTCATCTTGCCGCTGAGTCTGTGCATCAACATTTTCACTGCGCAGACCTCCAATCAAAGAAACAAAAGGGAACAAGTCTTGCCCTGTGTATTTTTCAAAATCACCAGTGAATCGATTTCGGCAAAAAGGCTGTCGAAAAAATAGTCACCTACGCCTGCTTTTGACGATCATAAAACTTTCGGCCTGCGGCAAGGTCGTCTATAGCTGACCGGAGAATCTGAACTTTCATTCAAATCGAGAACGTAATTCTTTCTTTGCTTGTTGCCAATCCAGTACTTCAATGTCGCCGGAGAGAAATTTTTTTTCAGTCTTTATGAGTTCGGTTTCATGCCAAGACGGGCTGGAGAGATTATCTTCGTCACGGGCCAAATCGCCCCAAAGCGCTTCGATAATCTTTAGCTTTTCTACGGCGGATAACTTGTGAAGTTCTTCGATGCTCATGTAGGAAGTACCTGTGATTGATATTGCGTCTTTACCACGAACAGCTTAACCTTGAAAGAAAACCACTGCTCTTGCAATCATACATTCCGCCGACTCGGCAACAATGCAACGAGGATAAAACCAGTTCGTTAGCCTTGTAAGTCACTTTATTGGACCTGGCTCTGCCGAAACTAAAACCTCTAACCCCATTAACCATGTCGCAAACCAAAACAATCCCAAAAATTAAAGGCGAGTTCTTATTAGGCAATTTGCGCCAGATGAAAGCCAATCCATTTCAAGCGCTTTGCGACTGGCGGCGCGATTATGGCGATTTGGTGAGTTTCAGATTGGCGATTCGCCATTTCTATTTAATCAGCCACCCAAAGCTGATCGAACAGGCTTTAATCAAGCAAAGCGATACCTTTATCAAAATGTACGATCCTAAAAAGCCGACCGGTCTGGCGTTGGTGTTAGGGCAAGGATTAGTGACCAGTCAGGGCGAGTTATGGCAAAGACAACGGCGGTTAATGCAGCCGGTTTTCCAGCGAAGTAATTTGGCGTCTTTACTCCCGCAAATTGTCATTGCCGGCAATAATTTATTAGCCAGATGGCGGCTATTAGGCGACGGGGCGGAAGTTAATCTCGCCGATGAAATGATGCAGGTGACGCTTGAAGTGATCACTCAGACCATGCTCAGCACCAGCGTCCTCGATAAAATCGAACACATTGCGCCTGCTTTAGACACGTTGCTCCGCTATGCGGCCAAATCGGTCATGAATCCTTTACGCATCCCGTTATTTATACCCACCCAGGCCAATCGGGAATTTAATGCGGCAAGCGCGGCAGTAGATGATGTCATTTACGGGATCATCGGGCAACGCCGCGCCCAGCCAGCAGCACACAACGATTTGTTGGATATGTTATTGAACGCAAGCGATGACAACGGCGAACTTATGTCCGACAAACAGATTCGCGATGAAGTCATTACCATTTTTACCGCAGGCCATGAAACCACCGCTAACCTGTTAACCTGGACCCTCTATTTATTGGCCCGCCACCCGGATGTACTGGCTAAACTGCGTCAAGAACTCGATACATTGCTGCACGGCGAAATCCCAACGGCGGAAGACTTGCAGCAGTTTGTCTATACCAGAGCCGTATTGAACGAATCGATGCGCCTGCGTCCGCCTGTCGGCATTATGATGCGCAAAATTATCAAGGATACCGAGATTAACGGGTATTCGTTAAAGCAAGGCAGGCTGGCGATGTTCAGTATTTACAATATTCACCATCACCCGGATTTCTGGCCGCAGCCAGAACGGTTCGATCCCGAACGCTTTTTAAGCGATGAGAATCGCAGGTTTTCATTCATGCCGTTTGGCACCGGCGAGCGCGTCTGTATCGGCAATCATTTTGCTTTGTTGGAAAGCCAGCTTTTGTTGAGCATGATCGTTCAGCACTTTGATTTGCAGTTGCTTGATACGGATGAAGCCGAAATTGAAATGGCGGTGACTCTGAAGCCTAGGGGCGGGGTTCCGGCGAAGTTAGTCGTTCGAAGCAGACATCATTAGTTGCGCTGATCAGTTGAATTTAAAACTCAAACATATCAACCAAAGTTGATGAAATCTTTTTTTGTGCTTTAGCATCTATAGTCCCGAGCTTTTTAACCAGCCTGGACTTATCGACCGCCCGCAATTGATCCAGCAAAACCAGCCCGGTCTTATCCTGAAACTCAAGCTCAACTCTTGAGGGCGCATGAAACCCTTTGGTAGTCATGGGTGCGATTAAAACCGTTTTCAGGCAATTCATTTCATTGGGCGAAACGATCACGCAGGGTCTGTTTTTTTTAATTTCACTGCCCATAGCCGGGTCAAGCTCGATCAGATAAACCTCGAACCGATTGACTACCATTCCCACGCCTCGCCGGTCGGAAGTTCCGCGCTATGGTCAAGATTGCTATGGGTTTTGTTAAAATCTTGCTCAATTTGAGCTGCGGTGATTCTTTTGAATTGCTCTTCCCAGCCTTGTCTGGTTTTTTTGATCGGAGTAATTAATAAGCCATTATCCACAACGTGAATGTCAAATTCTTTATCTTGAAGATTGGCTTGTTTAATAAGCGCTTGCGGAATTCTTATGCCTTGAGAATTTCCTATTTTGATTAAATGCGCCATATTTGCCCCCTTTTAGCCCTTAATAAAATATAGTTACATTGTAATTACTTTTGAAGTCGGTGGTCAAATTCACTTTAGCGCAAAAAAAAGCCCATCATAAAGACGGGCTTTTTTAAACGCTTAAACTGACTATAGATTTATACCCCTCATCCCAACCTTCTCCCTCAAGGGAGAAGGTGCAAGAGAGGAAGATAAGATCAGTTTTTGGTTTTATCAACAATCTGGTTGGCTTTGATCCAAGGCATCATGCTGCGCAGTTTTGCACCGACAACTTCAATCGGGTGCTCTGCATTCAAACGACGCTTGGCGGTCATTTCAGGATAGTTGGTCATGCCTTCCATGATGAATTGCTTGGCGTACTCGCCGTTTCTGATGTTTTTCAACGCTTCGCGCATCGCCCAGCGGCTTTCTTCGTTGATGACTCTTGGGCCGGTAACGTATTCGCCGTACTCTGCATTGTTGGAAATGGAGTAGTTCATGTTGGCGATACCGCCTTCAAACATTAAATCAACAATCAACTTCAATTCGTGCAAGCATTCGAAGTAGGCCATTTCAGGCTCATAACCCGCTTCAACCAGGGTTTCAAAACCCATTTTTACCAGTTCAACCGCACCGCCGCATAATACCGCTTGTTCGCCGAATAAATCGGTTTCACATTCGTCGCGGAACGTGGTTTCGATGATGCCTGAACGGCCGCCGCCGATGGCTGACGCGTAAGACAAGCAGATCGATTTAGCTGTGCCTGAAGCATCTTGATGAACTGCGATTAAGTCGGGAACGCCGCCGCCGCGTACAAATTCAGAACGAACGGTATGGCCTGGGGCTTTAGGCGCGATCATGATCACGTCCAAATCGGCGCGTGGCACGACTTGGTTGTACAAAATTGAGAAGCCGTGGGCAAATGCCAATACTGAACCTTGTTTGATGTTCGGTTCAATTTCGTCCTTGTACAATTTTGATTGGAATTCATCAGGCGTCAGAATCATGACGATGTCCGCACCGGCAACCGCTTGTGCAACCGGCTGTACGATTAAACCATGCGCTTCAGCCTTAGCCACTGAAGGTGATCCTGCGCGCAAGCCCACGACAACCGAAACGCCGGATTCTTTTAGATTAAGAGCGTGGGCATGGCCTTGCGATCCGTAACCGATAATGGCCACTTTTTTACCTTTGATGATTGAAAGATCGGCATCTTTGTCGTAATAAACTTGCATGGTTTTTTCCTGTTTTTGGTGTTTTTAAAATTAATTAGACGAAAAGCTAAAGCTTACAAATGCAACCCTTTTTCGCCTCTCGATATACCTGTCGGCCCGGAACGGACGACTTCAATAATGCTGTCGCCGTCAATGGCTGCGATAAACGCATCGAGTTTACTGGACGGACCGGTCATTTCCACGACATAAGTGGTTGGCGTCACATCGATAATCTTGCCGCGGAATATATCCGCCATGCCTCTGATTTCTTCGCGTGTGTGCTCGGTGGTCCTGATCTTGACCATCATCAGTTCCCGTTCGATATGAACGGATTCGACCAAGTCGATCAGTTTAACCACATCAATCAGTTTATTCAGCTGTTTGGTGATTTGCTCGATAATGTCGTCGCTGCCGCGCGTGACCAGGGTCATACGCGACAGGCTGGGGTCTTCGGTAGGCGCTACGGTCAAGGACTCGATATTGTAGCCGCGCGCGGAAAACAAGCCTGCGACCCGCGATAACGCGCCGGATTCATTTTCAATCAGGATAGAAATAATATGTCTCATTACGCCAATTCCCTGTCGGTTGATGTGCCGTCCGCGACTCTTAAGGTCATATCGTTATGGGCCTTGCCCGCTTCAATCATCGGGTAAACGTTTTCGGTCCGGTCGGTCAGGATGTCCAAAAATACCGTGCGGTCTTTCATCGCAAACGCTTCTTCCAGCGCAGGCCTGACATCTTCCGGTTTGTCGATACGCATGCCGACATGGCCGTATGCCTCGGTCAGTTTGACGAAATCCGGAATGGTATCCATGTACGAATGCGAATAGCGGCTTTCGTAGGAAAATTCCTGCCATTGGCGAACCATGCCCAAATAGCTGTTGTTCAGGTTGATGATTTTTACCGGCGCATTGTATTGCAATGCAGTCGATAATTCCTGAATGCACATCTGGATACTGCCGTCGCCGGTCACGCAGGCGACTTCCGAATCGGGAAACGCCAGCTTAACGCCGATGGCCGCAGGCAAGCCGAATCCCATCGTGCCCAAACCTCCCGAATTAATCCAATGCCTCGGCTTGTCGAACGGATAATACTGGGCCGCCCACATTTGATGCTGCCCTACATCCGATGTGACATAGGCCTCGCCTTTGGTGACTTCGTACAACTGTTCGATCACGTATTGCGGTTTAATCAGCTGGCTGCTGCGGTCGTACTCCATGCACTTGACGGCCCGCCATTGGTCGATCTGCTTCCACCAGCTTTCCAAGGCTTTCTTGGACGGTTTCTTTTTGCTTTCCCTGATCATTTCCAGCATCTGCTCCAATACCGGCTTGACTTCGCCGACGATAGGAATCGCAACCTTAACGGTTTTGGAAATAGACGCAGGATCGACGTCGATATGGATGATTTGGGCATGCGGGCAAAACTCGTCCAGCTTGCCGGTAACGCGGTCGTCAAAACGCGCGCCGATAGCGATAATCACATCGCTGTCATGCATCGCCATGTTGGCTTCATAAGTGCCGTGCATCCCGAGCATGCCGACGAACTGCTTGTCGGTTGCAGGATAAGCGCCCAAGCCCATCAAGGTATTGGTGATCGGAAAACCCAGCGTGTGAGCAAATTCGGTCAGCTCCTTGCTGGCTTCACCCAAAACCACGCCGCCGCCGGAATAAATGATCGGCTTTTGTGCGGTCAATAATAAATCAACGGCCTTTTTAATCTGTCCTTTATGACCGCTAACCGCAGGGTTATACGAACGGATAGATACTTTTTTAGGGTATTTATAAGGCACTTTGATTCTGGGATCGGTGATGTCTTTAGGCACGTCGACAACAACAGGGCCGGGGCGGCCGGTTGTCGCCACATAAAAGGCCTTCTTGATGGTTTCAGCCAGTTTGTTGACGTCTTTGACCAGGAAATTATGCTTCACGCAGGGCCGGGTAATACCGACCATATCGACTTCCTGGAACGCATCGCTGCCGATGACCGGCAACGGTACCTGCCCGGAAATAACCACCATCGGGATGGAGTCCATATACGCGGTAGCAATGCCGGTTACGGCATTGGTTGCGCCGGGGCCTGAAGTAACCAGGACTACGCCCGGTTTGCCGGTCGCACGGGCATAGCCGTCCGCCGCATGGGTGGCGCCCTGTTCGTGCCGAACCAGGATGTGTTTGACCTCATCCTGCTGGAAAAGGGCGTCGTATAAATGCAATACCGCCCCGCCGGGATAGCCAAAAATATATTCTACGCCTTCGTCCTTAAGACTCTGAATTACGATTTGTGCGCCGTTTAGCTCCACGCTAATACCCTCAAATAGACTTTCGAATTAAGCCGATTAACTGCGTTTTAAAAAACTCAAGCCCCCAAATACCCGGTGTGTTTTTAAAGACGCCAGATAAACCGCTGCTGGCAGCCGCCTTGTTCAGACGGCATAATGCAAGCATTTTACTAGGTTTTTGGTCGAATTGTACACGCATCTCTTATCCTTTTTGATTCTTGCCCGGCCGATAACAATCAATTACAGTTCATCATTAGCCGCCGGATAAAAATATCGTTAAAAAAGTGTTGCCGGTGAATTTAAAGAAAAGTTGGTGCAATACAGGCGTTGAGCCCGATGACGCGATTACGGCGTTGTTCCATGTCGACAGTTTGGCGTGCCTTTGTATTTTTTGTGCTTTTTATGTCTTTCGCGGACTAACTGTTTTTCTGGAACAGGCCTCGACTACGCTGAAAATTCAACCTCGTAACCGGCAAACTTGCGGATATTAATCACGCCGGTATCCAGCAATAAATACTGGCCTTTAATACCGTGCAGCACCCCTGATACTTCGGCGTCTTTATCAAGGTTAAACGACTTAACCTTGACCGGGTAACTGTCTACAGGAAAATGAATGTCCACAACCGGCTGATCGATTAAACACTCAATCGCCTGTTGGCCGAAACGCTGGGTAATGTCGGCCAACTCCGCCTCGCAAACCGCGATTAACTCATCCCGTTTTGCAACCAGATCGATAGGTTCGGCCTTACTTTTAAGCATTTGCTGCCAGCTGGTTTTATCGCTGACATGTTTGGCGATGGCGATTTCAATCAGGCCGGAAATATAACGCGACTGCACCTTAAAAATCGGCAGCGCCTGCACCGCGCCTTGATCGATCCAACGCGTCGGAATTTGAGACTGCCGAGTGATGCCGACCTTAATGCCGCTGGAATTGGCCAAATAAACCACATGCGGCTGAAAACAGAACTCTTCTCCCCATGAGGGTTCCCGGCAGGTACCCGCCTCATAATGACAGGTTTCCGGCTTCATGATGCACATATCGCATTGCGCCAGCGAGGTAAAACAGGGGTAGCAATAGCCCTGGTTAAAACTCTTTTTAATCGCCCTGTTGCAGTGCATGCAAAATATTTTTCCGGTATGCGTCAGCTTAACCGGCTTGCCGATCAGCGGATTTAACGAAACCGATTGATCACCGACCGGCAGCTCGTATTGAACCTGTTGTTCCAGTCGGACGTGCATTTTTCTTAATTGTCCCTGCATTCAGACATTCCCTAAAAATATAATAACAATGGGCCGGTTTAAAGATAACCGTCGGTATTTTTTACCAACCAACGCTCGGATTGGGATTTTAACAGCTCCTTTTTCCAGAAAGGCGCTCTCGATTTTAACGCCTCCATGATGTAGCGGCTCGCATCAAAGGCATCGCCGCGATGCGATGTCCAGACCGCCACCAACACAATCGGCTCATTCGGCAGAATATCGCCCACCCGGTGCATTACCAATGCGTCGATAACCGGCCATTGCCGCATGGCTTCGGCAACGATTTTTTCCAGCTGTTTTTCGGTCATGCCGGGATAATGTTCCAGCGTCATGCCCTTTACATCATCGCCTTCATTGAAATCGCGCATCGTACCTATAAAAATACTGGTTGCGCCGAACTTGCCGGCCATGTCCGCTGCCGAAGACTGGTGCGCCTGAATCCCCTGCCAGGGATCGAAAGGTTCAGGGCAAATTTTTATGTCCATAATCACCCCCCGGTCACCGGCGGAAAAAAAGCCACTTCATCGCCGTCATTAACAACGGCGTCCCATTCGACATAATCCATATTCACCGCCGCCAGGATATTATCCGGCAGCACTTTGTTCGGATTGGCGTAGCGCCACACGTCGCCGACTGTAGCCAAGCCTGCAATCTCCAGATTGTCTTCCGAACGGCCGATACTTTCTTTCAAGCTGGCGAAATACCGCACCTTAATCGACATAGTCATTCACTCAATAAAACGGGCACCAGGTGCATTACGGGAGACCGGCCTCCTTTTTAGTTTTCTTAACCGGCAGTTGTTATAATAAAAACCACTTGACTGTTTCGCTGCTAATTTTACAGAAAAATGACTGCATTAACCCACTTTAATCAATCCGGCGAAGCGCATATGGTTGACGTCGGCGAGAAGGCGATCACCCAGCGCACCGCGATCACTGAAGGCTATATTGAAATGCAGCCGGAAACGCTCAAGCTGATCGTAGACGGCGGCCACAAAAAAGGCGACGTGCTGGCTATAGCAAGAATTGCCGGCATCATGGCCAGCAAAAAAACTGCGGACCTGATTCCGCTCTGTCACCCGCTGCCGCTAACGCATGTTGAAATCAAGCTGAGCGCTGAAATCGACAACAACCGGATACGCTGCCAAACCACCGTAAAAACAAACGGGCAGACCGGCGTAGAAATGGAAGCGCTAAACGCCACGCAAATTGCCTTACTGACCATTTACGATATGTGCAAAGCCGTAGATAGAGGCATGGTTATCCAGTCAGTCCGGCTACTGGAAAAAGATGGCGGCAAATCGGGACACTGGCAATACGATCAACAGAATATTGCCTGAAACAGCCTAAATTGTGGCATTTGGGCGCTGGAAAACAGAATACAAAAACCAAACCGGCTACACTGCCCTCCTTATCATTCTGACGAGCAAGCCGATACAGGTAATGTCGATGCCTATCAGATTTGTTACACTAAACTTATTTTTGCAACAAGGCGCCGATTGTTTTGGCGTTATTTCAAATAACAGCAGAGACAACTATGTCGATTATATTAAAAGAACTGGCCGATCTTTGTGGCGCGCGGATTGAAGGCGGCGATTCATCAGCAACCATCCATTCAGCGGCAGAAATCACCTCTGCACATCAAGGTCAAGTCACGCAGCTGACCAACAGTCGCTATACCCGGCACCTTAAAGATTCAATGGCTTCCGCCTGCTTTATTGCGGAAGGCTTCGGTGTTGAAAATGTACCGGAAAGCATGACGCTGTTAATTTGCCCCGATCCTGAGCTCAGCTTTATCAAAGCGGTCGAATTACTGCATCCTGCCAGAACTTACGAACAGAAAATTGCGCCGCAGGCGGTGCTTGAGGCCAATATAATCTTAGGTAATAACTTGTATATAGGCCCTTACGCCATCATCGGCGAAGATTCAAGCATAGGCGATGACAGCCAGATACATGCGGGGGCCTATGTCGGTAAAAATGTCAAAATAGGCAAAAACTGCCGGATTTACCCTTATGCCGTTATTTATGACGATGTGGTCATAGGCAATAATGTCATTATTCATTCGGGAGCCATCATTGGCGCTGACGGCTTTGGTTATAAGTTTCGGAATAACGCGCATGTCAAAGTCCCTCAAGTCGGCAATGTGGTTATCGAAGACAATGTCGAGATTGGCGCCAATACCTGCATAGACAGAGGCGCATTGGGAAGCACCTTAATAGGAGCCGGCAGCAAAATCGATAATCTGGTGCAGATTGGGCACAACAACAAAGTCGGCAAAAACGTCATTATGTGCGGCTTAACGGGCGTATCCGGCTCTTGCAACATTGAAGACTATGCGATTCTGGCGGGAAGCTCTGGCATTGCCGATCACGTTACGATTGGCCGAGGCGCAGTTGTCATGGCCCGTTCCGGCGTGGCGAGCGACGTCCAGGCAGGCGCCCAGGTTTTCGGCAGTCCGGCAAAAGACAAGAAAACAGCTTATAAAGAGCAGATCGCAATCAGCAAGTTGCCCGAGCTGTTGAAGAAAGTAAAAATGCTGGAGGAAAAAATCCAGATGCTGGAAGGCAATTCATAGTCCACGCATCAAAGGCTTCCGACCTAGCGTTTCGAAACAAAAACTGCAAAGCAAAAAAAACCCTCCACCGAAACGATGGAGGGTTTTTTCCAGTTAAACTAGGTTTGTAGTCTTACTGAGCGGTTTTGTTGCTGGTTTTTCTTTTCTCGATGTTTGAGAAAGTTTCTTGTTGCAACTGAGCTACACTACCGCTTTGTAAGTGTTTAGTTTCATCTTGTTTCAGCAATACAACTAAAACAATAACAGCAGCAATAGCAACACCAGCAATCAACCATGTGTTATCTTTTTCTTGTTCTTCAGCCATTTTAAAATCCTCGAAAGTTTATTTAATTATATTGTTGTATTCCCTTTCCTCAAAGGGAGCTCCTCAATAACTGTGTTATTGAGTTGCTTGTCGAATTAAGTAATAAACGACAGGGTACTTTTTATCATGAGATACGGCGTTATGTCAAAGCTATAAATAAAAAAACACCAATCGCATCAGGCTCCATGAGGTAAAGAAGATTTCTGACAATTAAAAACGGCAAGATGATGCTCGGCAACCAAATGAAAACTAATGAAAATATACCGGAGCCTCAAACGATATTAGGGCATTGCTGCCGATTGACTCGTTTCGACCGGAAATCAAGCCACCAGCATTGGAAAGATAATCGTGTCTAAAATTGCCGAACCCAATCGCACTACAAATCGGATACATGAGAGCACAGGCGATTTAATTGAGGCAATACGAAAGTATTTTTTGCTTCAACGCGGAAGAACAGGGCCATTCATTTCCCGAAAGAATTGAAGATGGGCTTTAGACTAAAGCCCGCCCTGATAATGATCCGCTACTCTCTGACCGGCTTTTTATCCAGTTTTCGTTGCAGCGTGCGCCTGTGCATGTTCAACGCCCTGGCGGCAGCGGAAATGTTGCCGTCGTGCTGCATCAACACTTTTTGCAGATGCTCCCATTCCAGGCGTTTTACGGACAAGGGGTTTTCACTAATCGAGACCGATGAGTCGCCATCATTTTTATGCAGGGCGTTTACAATTTCGTCCGCATTGGCCGGCTTGGTTAGATAATGTGTGGCGCCCAGCTTTATGGCTTCCACCGCTGTAGCAATGCTGGCGAAACCGGTTAACATCACGCAAACGGTATTGTCGTCCAAAGAGATCAGCGTTTTCACCAGCTCCAGGCCGGATTCATGACCGATACGCAAGTCAATCACGGCATATTCGGGCAGATAACGCTCTGCAAACGATATGCCTGTTTTAACGTCGTTGGCGACCAATACCTCATAATTTCTTTTTTCCAATGCACTCTTCAATACATTGCAAAAAGTCACATCGTCATCCACCAGCAACAGCCGTGGTTTATCCGTTTCCTGGGTTGTCATGATTATTCTCTGTATTTAAAAGGGGTAAGATGATTTCCACGCAGGCGCCGCCCGCCTCGCTGTTGTAAAAATTAATTTTACCGCCCAGTCGATTAATAGTGGAATAAGCTAAAAATAGCCCCACCCCTAAGCCGCGCTTTTTACTGACAACAGGTTGTTTACCGGCAAAATCAATCAATTCCGGGGGCAAGCCTGGGCCAAAATCCTTGATTTTAATAACCACATGGTCTAAATCCCATGACGCATGAAATTCGATACCTTTTTCCGAGGGAGATGCTTCAGCGGCATTATTCAGAATGTTAATAATCGAATGGGTCAGCGTGAGCTCGGCAATAATTTTTGCCTGCGTCTCAACTTCAGGATTGATAAAAAAACTCAGTTTTACCGTCGGTTTGTGAGTACGCCACTGATTGATGACCTCATCAATATAATCGGTCAGCAGCATGGCTCGACCGGATTCTGCGCGCATTTCGCCGGCAGAAGCCGACATCACCGACAGCGCTGTTTTACAGCGATCAATCTGTTGCTGCATGATCAATAGTTTCTCATGCAAATCTGGAAAACGATGCGTCGGGTACTCTTGCTCAAGCTCATGCGACACGATGGCAATAGTGCCTAATGGCGTTCCCATGTCGTGGGCGGCGCTAGCCGCCAATGTCCCTAAAGCAACAACACGCTCATCCCTTAACGCATTTTCCCGTGCTTCGGCCAAACTGCGTTCCTGGGCTTTCAGCGTTTTAGCCAGCTCAACGACAAAGAATGCGACTAAGCCGGCGCTGAATACAAACCCGAACCACATGCCGAAAATATGAAGATTAAAATATTGACTGTCATTCATCGAATGCACATGCTGCAACAGCTCATAATTTTTTGCATCGGAATACCGCATTTCCGGATTGGGCATGTGGGGTTCTATCGACGGCAAAGGAATATTGTAGGCCATTAGCGCCGTATACATGGACGTGGTTAAAATCACCATATACCAAGCATAGGATTGATGCAGCATGATGGCGGTAATAATCAACGGCAACAGGAATACCCAGGTAATCGGGTTCGAGGCGCCTCCGGTCAGGTACAGCAATGCTGTAATGCCACAAACATCAATAACTAACTGGGAAAAGATTTCCAGCTCCGTAACCGGATCTTCCGTCTGTAAACGCATTGAGGTATAGACATTGACCGCGCCTATCGACAATATCACCAGCCAGAGCGGCTGCTCAGGCAGGCGAATATTAAGGCCATATACCGATAAAACAATGAGTATAACCTCACTGAGTATCATCAAATTCCTGAGAATAAACAGCCATTTCAGGTTTTGTCGGGCGGAAAATTCTGATTTATGCGAGGCGTATGAAAGCATTTTTTATTAAAACGGTATGTTGTAGAAATATCCTAAATCAAGAAACTAACAATATTTAGGTATATTATCGGTTGGATTTTTTAAATATAAATAACCAATACACAACTGCGACAATATGTCACATTTTATGTTGAAATATTTGTTGATATTATTAACCTAACTTTTAAGGCTCTAGTAGAGCACCATAGCTGAAAAGTTGCGTTATATTCTTCCTAAATATATTCCAAGGCGGTTTTTTTAAACCGCCTTTTTTTTGTCCGGCGAAATCAAACCTGATCAAAAACCACTCCCAACCCTCCTAAACCGCAGTACCCCATAGGATTCTTGGCCAGATATTGCTGATGCATATCCTCGGCATAATAAAACTCGCCAACCGATATAATCTCTGTGGTTATTTGGCCGAATCCTGCTCGAGTGAGTTGATTCCGGTAGTGTTGTTTTGATGCCAGCGCCTCATCAAATTGTTCCTGAGTATAGGTATAAATCCCGGATCGATATTGCGTGCCGATGTCATTGCCTTGCCTCATGCCCTGCGTCGGGTTATGGGACTCCCAAAAAACCTGAAGTAGGTCACGGAATGAAATAATAGCCGGATCATAGATCACTTTGACGACCTCATTATGCCCGGTTAAACCGGTGCATAACTCCTCATAAGTCGGGTTAGGCGTGTAGCCGCCGGTATAACCGACTGCCGTGCTAAACACGCCACGGCATTGCCAAAACCTCCGCTCCGCGCCCCAGAAACACCCCATTCCAAACAAAACCTGCTCCATGTTCTCCGGAAACGGCGGAACTATCGGGTTGCCTGTCACGAAATGCCTGTTGATAACAGACATGGGCGTATTTCGGCCGGGCAAGGCTTCTTTAGGATCGGGTAAAATAAGTTTTTTAGATGAAAAAATCATAGCCTGTGGTATTTTTATAAGACTTTTTGGGCGAACATTATTATGAGCCTGATGCCGTAAAATGCACGATTTTTTAACCGGGGAACCATGATAGAACAAGATTTACTACGCCGTTTTTTATTTGAAGAACTGGGCGTTCGAGGAGAGTGGGTTAAATTAACCACCAGCTGGCAGGCCGCAAAACAGCATCAGCGCGGCTCTGAAAATGTGCAGCAACAATTGGGACAGGCTCTCGCAGCCGTTGTCATGTTGTCGGCTACGGTCAAGTTTAAAGGCTCGATGATTCTTCAGGCTCAAGGCGACGGCGATATTAAGACGCTGGTTGCTCAGGCAACGGATCAGCGAAAAATCAGAGGCTTGGTAAGAGGCAAGGAAAACGTGACTGTCGGCTCATTAGAATCCATGTTCGGACACGGACGGCTGGTACTCACTATCGAATCGCAAAACGGCCATCCCTATCAAGGCATCGTTCCGCTGCACGGCAGTAATTTGGCCGCCGCCTTGCAAACCTATTTTGAGCAATCGGAGCAGCTTAAGACCCGCTTGTGGCTATTCGCCAATGCCACCCATGCCGTAGGATTATTGTTACAGGAACTGCCGGCGCAGGAAAATTACCAGGCCGATTGGGAACATATCGAGATACTGGCAAACACAGTGACCGAGCAGGAACTGTTCGACCTGGATTGCGAGCAGCTGCTGTACCGATTGTTCCATCAGGAAAAAGTAAGACTCTTTGATCCAGAACCGGTTGAATTCAGCTGCGCCTGTTCACGGTCAAACATCGAGAAAACATTATTCGCCATGGGCCGGACTGAACTCGAAGATATTCTAAAGGAGCGGGACATTATTGAAGTCACTTGCGAATTCTGTAGCGAACACTACCGCTTCGATAAAGTTGATGTCGAAAATATCCTGTCTCAGCAAAACGCCGCTACTGACTCCGAAACACGACATTGATAACTCATCCTATGAAAACCGGAATAATTAAACGCAGTCTTCTCGTTATTTTTTTGCTGGCGCTGACAGCCTCATTATCCGGTTGCATGTACTGGATTCGGGCTTACCAAGTCTACCTGCAAATGGATGAATTTGACCGCCACTTTTCCGTAGAGACCACCGATGAATTTACCTTACACTTCAAAGATCCCATTCTTTACAGCCAGGACTTTGTTTCCCTGTCCAAACTGTATGCCAGCCAGGATGATCCTACGCCGGAAGGGAGACGCTGGCGATACTGGTTCCGTAAGGTTGATGGCAACAACAACCTGATCAAGCCGGAAATAAAGTTTTACTCGGATTTGAGTTTCAATAAAGAAAACCGATTGATTGCCTGGTCGTTTTCTTCGCTGTTTTTAGCCATTGCCCCGCCCAAGTTTTTAGAGGTTTCTTTACGTTCTATCGGCGGCGCCGAAATCGATAAAGAAAAGCAGCAACTTAAAGCCAACTCCGCATTGTTGGAAAAAATATCCGACGATTTGCCCAGAAAACCGGCCGTTCTGGCGCAGTTGGGCGCCCCTTTTGAAATTAAAGATGAAGGGGAACAGGAGGTGTATATTTACCGTTTTCTGCTGGAAACTCATCGCATAGAAGAAGGTTATGAGGATCGCGCCTTAAACGAAGTCAAAATCACCTTTGACAAGAAAACGCAGGAGTTGATTAGGATGGCGGGACGCTTTGCCGGACTTAAGGTTTCCATTAATTATCGGAAATTTCTGGACGAGGCGCCGGCTGTCGCAAAAAATAATCCCAAGTAACAAAATCATCGATGAGCCCCGGATTGGGCGGATTTTAAATCAGCATTTATTATGTCTAATCCGCTTCGTCTATAAGCGCCTAGTTTTGGCATCCGCAATCCATTTTTATAAATTACATCCCTTGAACAATAAAAAAGGCCTAGGCAGTTACTGCCTAGGCCTTTGTTTGATGCCGTCCAAACCGGTTGGACCGACACAATAATTAGCTGTTATTTACAGCTTGTCAGCATTTTTATCCAGGTATTCCGCTACACCGTCAGGATTTGCATTCATACCGGAATCGCCTTTACGCCATCCGGCCGGGCATACTTCACCATGTTCTTCGTGGAATTGTAACGCGTCGATCATGCGCAGCAATTCATCCATGTTACGGCCTAAAGGCAGATCGTTAACAACCTGATGACGAACCAGACCGGCGCGATCGATCAGGAATGTGCCGCGGTAAGCCACGCCGCCACCGGCTTCAACATCATAATCTTTACAAATAGAATGAGATATGTCGGCAGCCATTGTGTAACGAACAGGGCCGATGCCACCTTTATTAACAGGTGTGTTGCGCCATGCGTTATGAGTGAAATGAGAGTCGATAGAGACGGCGATCACTTCAACATTACGGCTTTTGAATTCATCGATACGGTGATCCAAAGCGATCAACTCGCTTGGACAAACAAAAGTGAAATCTAACGGATAGAAAAACACTACCGCATACTTGCCGCTAGTAGCCTCAGAAAAACTAAATGAATCAACTATTTGACCATCGCCCAAAACGGCAGGAACTGTAAAATCAGGTGCTTGTTTACCGACTAATACGCTCATTGATTATCTCCAATAAATAGTGAAAAAAACAAAAGACTGTTAACTTGATGTTAGCCACTGAAGCAGTGGATTGATGAAATTGTACATCAGTTTAGTAGGAAATTGTCGAATTGTTATGATTTTTAGCTTGCTTTAATTTCAATTTTAGCCATAATTTGTCATCAATAGCTTACAATAATGTCGGGCATTAACTCTCGCCAGAGTTTTTTGAAGCTTGTCGCCCTAACCTGGCTGTTAAATTCATTTTGGTTAATTCATTTAATGGAATTCTATCATGGCAAAAAATAAACATATTACCGAACCCGATGTGTTTGGTTTTCAAGTACGCATCGTAAGACGCGGCAAGGAGAGCAGCCGTTATTTTTCACATAAACTGTGGGGTAACAAAGGCAAATCGCTGAAAGCCGCAATAACCTGGCGCGACCAGATGCTGACCGTATTAAAAGGCAGCAAGACACGTTTTCTTAAACCACCGAAAAACAAGACCACCACCGGTGTCACAGGCGTGTCCAGAACCGTCAAGTATGATCATCGTAAAGACAAAAGCTACCTTTGCTATACCGTTTTTTGGGTCAGTAACGGCAAATCCAGGAATAAAACCTTCCAGGTCGGCAATGTCGATAAAGTAACGGCGGACGATGAATTGCATGCATTCCGCACCGCCAAGCTGTTTAGAAGCTGCTATGAATATTCAATTGATAATGACCTTGAATTTTATGACGGCAAATTTGCAGGCTGGAAAAAAACACGTCTGTATGATGACGAGAATTTGAACGCAGTAGCGATGGCATAAGCGAAGATTCCGCGTTAGACGCCGGGCGGGCAGTTGGCCTGCTAAACAACCGGCTCTCATGAACCGCTAAAGTTCGATGCGAATGCCCAATTCAATGACGCGATCAACCGGAATTTTGAAAAATTCTATCGCGCTTGAGGCATTGTGGAATAAAAACCTGAATAAAGGCCTGCGCCATTGAGGCATCGAACTTTTTCTCCTAAAAGAGAGCCGTTCGCTACCGATGAAAAACGATGTCAGCTTGAAATCGATATTTAATCCTTCCTGAGCGCATTGTTCTAAGGCTTGCCTGACATCCGGGCTTTGCTGGAAGCCATAATAAAGCTTGACCCGGTAAAAATTGCCCTCCTTGCCAAAGGAGCGAATCTTGATCCGATGCGCCACATCAACGTATGGCTCGTCCTTAGTCACTATGGTTAATACAACGATTTGTTCGTGCAGCACATGGTTATGCTCAAAATTATGCAGAAATACCTGCGGTACGCCATGTAAACTTTTAGTCAGGTAAATCGCTGAGCCTTTAACGGTTACCGGCCGATGACTGGCTATCCTGTCTTCCAACTCCTCAAACAACATCCGTCTCTCATCGATATACTCCGCCAGCAATGCCCGGCCTTTAATCCATGTGGTCATCATCAAAAACAACACACACCCGATAACCAAAGGCAGCCAGCCACCAGTCGGTATTTTTAGACTGTTGGATGACAGAAACAAAAAATCTACGGTTAAGAACGTTGTCAAAAAAGTAACCCCGGCCGATTTTTTCCATTGCCACAGCTCTTGAATGACGATGAACACCAACACCGTATCGACAATCATGGTGCCGGTAACGGCAATACCGTAAGCGGAAGCGAGCGCCGAGGAAGATTTAAAACTCAACACCACAACAAATACCGAAACCATCAATAACCAGTTGATCGCGGGAATATACACTTGCCCTACTTCCCGGCCCGAAGTATGCGAAATATTCATGCGTGGGCAGTAACCAAGCTGTATGGCTTGCCTGGTGACCGAGAATGCGCCCGATATGACTGCTTGAGAGGCAATAACAGAGGCCATTGTCGCCAAAATCAATAGCGGATACCTCGCCCAGGTCGGCGCAAGCAAATAGAATGGATTTTTCACCGCCTCAGGGTGTTCAAGCAGCAGCGCGCCTTGCCCAAAATAGTTAAGCAATAAAGCGGGGAAAACAAAACCGAACCAGGCGTAACGGATGGGCTTCAAACCAAAATGCCCCATATCGGCGTAAAGCGCTTCAGCGCCGGTGACGGCCAACACCACAGCCCCCATAATTAAAAAGCCGTGCCATCCCAATTCGATCAATAAATGAATCGCGTAATAGGGGTTAACCGCAGCCAACACGCCCGGAGCGTGACTGATATTAATCACACCAAGACCGCCCAATGTCGCAAACCAAAGGCACATGATCGGTGAAAACAGCTTTCCAACCGTTCCGGTTCCTTTAGCCTGCAATATAAAAAGCGCGAAGAGCACTGCGATGGTGACGGGCAATACATAATGACTTAAAGAGGGCGCAACAATTTGCAAGCCTTCGACTGCGCTTAATACTGAAATTGCGGGAGTAATAATGCCGTCGCCGTAAAACAATGCTGCGCCGAGCAAACCAATGGTGATGATAAATCGTGTCTTTTGCGGATTATCATTAGCGCTTTGCAATGCAAAAGTCATTAGCGCCATGATGCCGCCCTCCCCTTTATTGTTAACACGCATAATAAAAGTCGCGTATTTGATCGCAACAATCAAGGTCAATGCCCAGAAAACCAGCGACAGAACGCCTAATACATGGGGTTTATCAATAGGCAAATGGCTGCCGAAGATTTCCTTAACAGCATATAAAGGACTGGTGCCAATATCGCCAAATACAACGCCGATTGCGCTTAGCGCTAAAACCGTTACTTGCTTTCTGGACTGGCTCTGTGAGCTGATTGACATAGTAAAAAATATTGAATTAGGTGAAGAATTAACTGGCCGTCATTCTGTTTTTGGCGTGGCTCATACCCAATGCAATACCTGAAATTGCAGATACCAGAAACCAAAAGAACCGAGAAAGTTAGCCAGTACTGCCGGCAGAAAACGTAAGTGGGTGGCGAAAGTATAGCTTTTGTCGATGGACATAACCATCACCCCCGCCGATGAACCAACCACAGTCAAGCTACCGCCGATGCCTACCATCATCGCGTTCAGCATCCATTGATCAACGCCTAAGTTAGGATTCGACATAATCGCCGCGGCTTCGAGCAAGTTATTGTCGATACAGCTGGATACCACGCCTAAGATAAAGTTGACCCAGGTTGGCTCCAGCGTTTCGTACAGCTGGCGCACATAAGACAGCCAACCGACATGGTTGAGGGCCGCCATACCTGTGATAATGCCAATGTAGTACATTAAAGTCGCCCACTCAACCTTCTGTAGCTGAACATCAAGGTCAATCTCAACATTACACCATCTCGTCTTTAACACCCAGATGTACATCACCACCAAACCCAAACCGCTACCCAGTGCAAATTCAATATCGACATGCAGCACCCATATTCAGCACCACCGCCCCGATAATAGCGAAGGCGCAAACGAATACAAGGCCAAGACCGCCTGGTTTGAGAGCTTCCGCTGATGTGCTGGATTTAAGTAATGTATCGGTATCGAGTTTTTTCAGATAGAACAGATCCAGCACCAGGGCGCTTAATAGCCAGCCGAAAATCGCGGCCGGAAACAACATCAGCAAGTCGGTCATAGCGACTTTGTCAGCCAAAATCACCATTAAGCTGGTTGAAGTACCGATAAACCAAACGCCGCTGTTAGACGAGATAATCGTATTGCACAAGACCAGATGGGTATAACGCCGATCTTCTGAAACCTTGCTGATGGATTTCCCGAAAATCATGGTAGTGGTCAAACTACTGATAAAGGGACTCAACAACGCGCACAATAAGCCCATCACCCAGAACAAACCTCTCGCTCCCAATCCCCGATTCATTAGCGCTTGATTCATGGCGGCGAAGACGTTGCGCTCGTTGAGAATCTCAACAATCATCCACATAAACGCCATAAATGCGATCAACCCGAATAGCGATTCTTTGGTTGCCGCCTGCATCGCAATCAAGGGCTTGAATCGCTCAGGATCGTCGCCGCTGAACCAATAGTAAATGCCGATGATGGCCACTGTCGACATCATCATCAAAGCGGGCTTGAACTTATCCATCGCCAACTGGACTTCGAAGATAATCATCGCCAAGCCGACAACGAATACGCTCAGCACGATAAGCCCAACTGGCGAAAAAGGAAGAATAGAGATAGGCATAGAGTTTTCCGAACAAAAAGTCTGAGAGTTGAGTATTCAATATACAGAATCTATGGGATCGGCGTCCCCGGATACAATCGATTAAAAATAGCCTGAAAGGCCTCGTTAATCAATGAGCGGGTTGCATACAAAGCGTATACAAACTATTGACAATCCACGAAGAATACGGTTTTTACGAAAACTTCTTACGTTTCTTCGTGGTCTTGTCTGCGAAGAAATTGACTACTGCTGCTCGGTCACGAACGCTATTTTGGCGATCCCGGCGTGCTGCACGGTCGCCATGACTTCGGCAACCTTGGAATAAACAACGTCCTGGTCGGCGTATAAATGCAGGCCGATCTCGGGGTTTTGCACGAGCTCGTTCTTCAACGCCGTTTCCAATGCGGCCAGGTCGGCCATCGGCAGTTTGTTCAAGGTTATCGCCCCCTGCGCATCGATGCCGAGCTGTAGCGGCTGATCTTTGGTATCCGCCGTGGTCTCGGCGGTTTTCGGCAACTTGACATGCACCGATTGCGTCAGCATAGGCGCGGTCACCAGCAAAATAATGACCAGCACCAACATCACGTCGACCAGCGGCGTGACGTTAATCTCGCTCATCGCTCCTTCATCTTCCGATTGGGGTTTAAAGGCCATGATGTCTATTCCTTATCTTTGCCGTCTGCGCCGAAGACGATATGCAGAAAGCTGGCGACGAAGTTTTCCAAGCCGGCGCGGTGCTGTTTGACCCGGCGCAGAAAGAAGTTATAAGCCAATACGGCCGGTACCGCGACGGCGATACCGATTGCGGTGGCGACCAACGCATCGCCGATCGGGCCGGCCACGACATCGAGGCTGGTCGAGCCGCTGGCGGTGATCTCATGCATCGCGTGCATGATGCCCAATACGGTGCCGAACAGGCCGACGAACGGCGCGGTGCTGCCGATGCTGGCGAGCATGGTCAGGCCGCTTTCCATCCGGTGTTGCTCCTGCTGCATTTGCTCAAGCATGGCCTGTTCCAGCAAGTCGGCCGGAGCGCCGCAGTATTTTAGATGCTTGCCGTCGGATAAGCGGCTTTCATTGAGCCAGGCGAAGCCCTTTTGCGCGATCCGGGCCTGCGGGCCGATGGCGACGGCATCCGAAGACACGGTTTCGGCTTGCGCCAAATCGGCTGCATCCCAGAACGCGGCGTGGAAACGCCGGTTGCGATAGCTGTTATTGGCAAACTCCCAGATTTTAAAAAGTATCACCGTCCAGGTCGCCACCGAGAAGATCAGCAGTGTGTACAAAGTGCCGTCGATGATGACTTCCGGCGAAATATGAGTGGGCATTAATGTCTCCTTTTTTATTTATTAATTGGGGTTAAGCGCTGTCCACGAAAGACGCGAAAACGGGAGTTCAAGCTTCGCTTGCCAGACAGGCGAAGCCCGCACTCCAATTTCGCACTGTCCATTGGGCAGTACATGTAAGTAAGCAAATGTTTTTTAACCCAATGAAAAAACATGTGTCTTCTTATTTACCATGAAGAACACGAAGATTATGAAGAAGAAAAATAACTTCACGTCCTTCATGCTCTTCATGGTTACGTTAAAAGACTTTTGAACGTCTACTTATTAGTTATTCAAAACAAAGTTAATGGGTACGATAACCGAACTGGCCACCGGCGTGTCGCCCCGCTTGGCTGGAATGAATTTCCATTTTTCGACCGCTTCGATGGCGGCCTCGTCAAGTACGTCGTGACCGCTGCTGGTTTGCACGGTGATTTCCTCGCTATCGCCTTCGGCGGATACTCTGACCAACAGACGCACGGTACCCTCCCAGCCCCGGCTGGTAGCGATGCGCGGGTACTTAGGCTTTGGGTTGGAGCCGTAGTTGGCGTTGAAATTCGCTTCGGTAAACGGCGCTGCGGCTGCGGCCAGCTTGCTGGGAGCGGCGCTTGCCGCTACCGGCGGCGCACTGGATGGCGCGGGCAGCGTTGACTCGGACATCGGCAACGGTTTCGGCAGCTCCGCCTGTTTGCGAACGACCGGTTCTTTTTTCTTGACCGGCTTTTTAACCGGCGGTTTTTTCGGTTCTTCCGGCTTGGGTTGCGCAACCGGAGTAGGCGCAGGCTTCTGGCTCGGCGCAGCAACCAGCGACACTTCCATGATCATCGGTTTGGCCTGGGTAACGGGTTCGGCCGGGCGCAGCATCCAGACCGCCGCCCACAGATGTAGTGACAACACTAAAGTCAACAGTAATCCGCCCATTGACTCCGGCTTTTCCTGACCGGTCAAGGTTTTAAACAATGAGTGTTTTTGCGCGGTCGGCACCACAACGCCCCCCAAAGACGTTAACGCATGAACGGGCAAGCCGTCTTTGTCGTTTTTGAAAAAATACATAAGGAATATTGTCTTCTTATTGAAAATAAACTTAAAAATAACCGGGCAGAGAAAATATATCGATTAAATCATCCTTCTCAATCCTGCGATCTTTGAGAAACTTTGCACCTTTGGATGTTGCACCCGTTTTAATATTTTCACATCTCTTTCCTCATTTCGTTAAAGAGTCTTGAGTACCATCGGCCATTATAAAGCCTGAATTGTGGTCATTCCAGGTAACTTTCAAAAACATAAAGTTAACTATTTAATTCGTGTTTTACGGCCTTCCGAACCGATTGCGCAATATGGCCAACGTCAGTAGCAGCAAAACGCCGATCAGCGACTGGCTCAATATTACCGTCCATACGCTTTCTGTAGCCGGTAAAGGGCTCAACACCGGCGGCTGATCCAAAGCTTGCGCACCTTGCCCGCTCATCATTTTGGGCACGAAAAACGCCCGCCACCGGTCTTCAAATTGATTGACCGCTTCAATGTACCCGGCATAACGGGAGGCATCGATACCCGCCAGACGGTCGGCCGTCAACACGGCGGCAAGTCCGGGCGACAACGCGGACCACCGTTCCATAAACTCAAAATGAGCCTTACGAACCTCGTCGAAACGATACATCAAAGGCCTCACCTTGCTATCAAGCTCCAGGTTTGCGGGCAGGCCTGCAATCGCAAGGGATGGCTCTTTCACAGCCGAGATTTCAGGATGCGCCAAGTACCAGGCCGACAGCAATTCGACCTGCTGTCTGGACGTTTGCGCCTGAACACGGCGAATATCGACAATCGCCGCCAGCCGCGAAGGCATCGGCTCCATGCCGTTCGCGGCCCAACTCAAGCCCGCCGGTACCGCAAAGGTCGTGATCAGCCACACGCCCAACAATCCCACCGCCGCCGCACCCGACGAAACCGGCAATAACAAGAACAGCCCGGAAATTGCAATCCATACCCCGGCAAACAGGCCGACAAAAACCAGCCAATACATTGCCGCATAAAGGCTTGAACCGGAATCCGGCATAAACGCAAGCAGCGATGCCGTAGCGGCAGGCACCAGCACCATAACGAAACGCACCGCAAGAGACGCAAATACCAACCGCCAGGGATGGGGCATTTGCGCGCAAACCAAACGCCACACGCCCCGCTCCCGGTCTTCCTGCACCAAGCCGTAACTGAGGGCTATGACCGTCAGCGGCAGCAATAACGCAATTATGCTTGCAAAATCGAGCAAGCCCAGTTCGCGCAGCAACGGGTTGAACAGCTGGTCGCTGTTGCGGCCGTCGGTATAGCGGCTACGGGTCGAGATGCGCAATTCGGTACCCAGCAGGTCCATTTGCCGCACGCTCAATGCCAGACCGCCGAGCGCCGGGAGACGCACGCTTGTATTGTCAGCCGACTTGACTGTCTCGCCGCCTTTGCCGGCAACGGGCGCATCGTGCATTTCCGCCCGTACCTGGCTGTTGCCGGTTTGCTGTTGCGGCTGCAATGCTCGGGCGCGAAACTCGCCGGCGGCAAGGCCGGACCAAAGCGCGCTGGCCGCGAGCAACGCAAAGAACGCGGCAACAACCCACAGATTGACCGGATTGCGGATAAAGCGCAGCCATTCGGCTTGCAACAAACCGGTCACGGCTTCAGCCTGTTCGCGGAAAACAACAGCCAGATCAGCGCTACGGCCAGCCAAGCCAGCAACACCAGCAGATCGGCCAGCGCATGATACAGCGCAAAGCCCAGCGGAGGCGGCGTATAACTGAATGCCTTAACGCTGCCCCAGTCGGCGTCATGGCCCTGAGCGCCGCGCTCCGCACCGTGACTGCGTTCTCGATCCCAGTCGTCGGTCAGGCCGATAAAATAATCGCGATACTGTTCGGCCTCATCCTCAAAATGCCGCTGATGCGCCAAATCCATGCCCGACAGCGCCATTGAAACCGAGCGCATCGCGATGCTCGGGCCGAGCAGCGAGGCGATATGGACGAAACGGCCCTGGCGCTCGAACGCATTGCTCAATCTGTCGAAATGCAGCGCGTGGACCCGTTCGGAATAATTGTCGTTAAAACTGCGTTTGAGTGCGGTATAGCCGACCGGCAAGTCTTCAATCCTCGCCACGCCGTACTGCTTTAGCACCTGGACATTAAATGCGGCCTCGCGCGCGTCATGATCGCCATCGTTAGCCAAGCCCTGTTGAATGTCTTGCTTGATCGCCGCCCAAAAAGCCGTAGCGCTTGGCGTCGGAACCAGCATTTCCGCGGCTGTCGCACCCAGGCGCGGTGCAATCAGCACACTGCCCGCCCAGAACGCCAGCAGGACAAACAAAGCCAATCGGCTGCTTTTAAAATGGATCGACGTGGACATTGCCAAGGCCGCGAATACCGCATAATAAACAAACAACACGCCGCTCAATGCGGATAACCTGAGTATGTCGTCACCGGCGAGATCGAAGTTTTGATACAAAATGATTACGGCGATCAGCATTGCCGGCGTCAATACCACCACAAAAGCCAGCAACAAACCGGTAAACTTGCCCAGCAACAGCTTGGCGGCCGATACGCCCAGACTGTGCAACATGCGCAAGGTGCCCTGCTCCCGTTCCTGCGTCACCGCGTTGAAGGCCAGCGCAATGACCAGCAGCGGCAGCAGCGCGTACAACACAAAACCGGCGCTGGCCTGCCCGAAACGGCCGGCTAAGCCCTGATCGGCCGCAGGATTGAATCGCGCCCCGTTGCGTTTGTGCGGTTCCAGCCAGAGCGCCTGGCCGGTATATTGCCTCAATCCGGGATCTACCGACGCCAGCGGCGAATCCGGCTTGAATACATAAATGCCGAAATGCGCGGCCGCATGCGGGTTCTTGACGCCTTGCGTATCCCATTGCTCCTTCGCGGTTGCGCCCACGGCTTGTTTTTCCTGCTGCACCTGCCGATGCTCGGCGACGGAAGCCAGAAAAAATCCGCTTAATACGGCGAAGACCGAAAAGGCCAACACCAGCAGCCTTCCGTCCCTCAGCACCGCCAATAATTCCTTGCGGATAATCGCTGCAATCACAGCAAGCCCCGCGCGTGCGCCAGATATTTGTGCTCCAGCTCGTCATGCGCGACGGTGTGCGCATCGAACTCTTCGACCAGACGGCCTGCTTTCATGATGCCGATACGGTCGGCGACCTGCTTGGCGTTAAACAGATCATGAGTCGCCATCAGCACCGCCATGCCCAAATCGGCGGCTTGCCTTACCCGCCGGGCGAAATCATTGGCCGCACTCGGATCAAGCCCGGAGGTCGGTTCGTCCAGCAGCATGACTTTCGCCTGTTTTGCCGAGGCGACAGCCAAACCGACTTTCTGGCGCATGCCCTTGGAATAAGTCGAAACGCGCCGGTCGTGGGCATCGGCTTGCAGGCCTGTATTCGCCAGCAAATCGTGCGCTTGTTGGCGGGAAATTCGGACATTGGCCAACGTACAGAAAAAGCTCAGGTTTTCGATGCCGCTCATGTAGTTATAAAGCGCGACATTTTCCGGCAAGTACGCCAGCTTGGCGCGAACTGCGGCCGGATTTTGCTCAGGCGACTCGCCGTCAATAAAAACATTGCCGTCGGTCGGCCTGTTGAAGCCCAAGAAGGTGTTGATCGTCGAAGTCTTGCCCGCGCCATTGCCGCCCAACAAGGCATAGACGCAACCTGCCGGAACCGACAAATCGAGCGCGTCGATCGCACGATGGTTTTTATAATTAACCACCAGTTTTCTGGCTTCAAGCAGGGGTTTATTTGGCGACATAATTAGTTTCGGCTTATCTCGTTCCCACGCGCTACGTGGGAATGCTAGGCTGGACGCGCTGCGTCCTGTGTTTACACTGTATATGTTTTTGGGCGTTGCACATGACTCGCGGCGCAGCGCGCCTTTAACTGCATTCCCACGCAGCGCGTGGGAACGAGAAAAATTTACTCAGTCCGCGCGTTAAGCGCAGGACTGGCGTTTCCGGCGCTCCGATTGCCGGAAACGCCCACCCTGGCTGTCGCCGGGCGGTCTTATTCCGGCCTACATCCAAGTCAACGTCCATGCCCAAATGACGCTCTTGAACGGACTTGCCCATAACGACGAGCGTAGCGCGTGGGAACGGGATAAAAATCCTACGCATCGACTACTCGGCAACAGGCTTTAATCGATAATCCTGCTGCTGGGCTTTCCAGGACAGATATATCTTTTCCCCGTCAGTCACCAAAAACGGCTGATCGCCGGACTTGGCCGTTTGCGCAATCACTTCGGGCTTCGACCAGCTTTTGCCGTCGTCGGCCGACTTCATCAGCTTGATAACATTATTAGTACCGTCAAACTCCTGCCAAACCACATTGACCCGCGAACCGACAGCCAGTACATGCGGATGACCTGAACCGGCCTTGCCGAAATTGACCGGCGTGGAAAAATGCCGTCCGGCATCGGCCGAATAGGCATAAAACAGGCCCTGATTGGTTGGAGAATTGCTGAACCATACCGCGTGATAAATGCCGGATTCGGAAATCGACAGGCCGGGACCGTGATGCGGACAGGCGTCGATTTTCCAGTTATCCTGGCCCAAGCGGTGGGTATCGCCGGGCGTATTCCAGTCATTGAATTTAACCAGCGCATGATCGCGGACGCCGCCTTCGAAAACGTGCCGCCAAGTAATGACCGGCGTGTTATCCGGCGCTATCGCGGTATCCAGCCGGCAGCACTGGCAGGTGTGAGCCGCGATTCTTTTATTCGGATAAAAATGCGCTCCGCCATCGTCCGACCAACTGTAATACAGCGAAGAGCCTTCAAATTTCTGACCGGCTTTTTTTGCGGCTTCAACATCGCGGGCATCCAGCCAGGCGATAAAAATCTCGCCGTTTTTGCCGATCGCCATGCTGTCGAAGCGGTGGCTGATGATGTCCAGATTATCGTTGACGGTAACCGGCGCGGAAAAATGCTCGCCGCCGTCGGTCGAGCGGCTAAAGCGGATGTGGCCGCTATGTTTACCCTCCAGCTTTAGTGTCCAGGTTAAATAAATATTACCCTTGGCGTCCGGCTTTATTTTCGGGCGATATTCGCCTTTGGCTTCTATTTTTTCGGCTGCGGCATTGACCATCACCGGCGAGGTAAAGCTTAAGCCCTTATCGTCCGATGACTGCACATAAACGTGATCATTGTTTACCCAAGTGATCCATAGCACACCGTTGCCGTCAAAAGCGGCGCTGATCGTTTCGGCGCACTGATTCGAGGGCGACGCATTGGCATCGGCGCAAACGCCTTTTGTTTCCGCACCGTGATGATGCGCATGCTGCTTGGCGTCGTCTGCGGGTCTTACCGTCGCATCATTGGCGCAGCCGGAGACTGCCAGCGCAGCGATAAATAGTAAAGAGGCACGGGATTTCATGGGTTAAACCTGCTTATTTAAAGAATCGAGCGGAATTATAAAGCCGCAGGAGCGCATGCATTGCATGCGCCCCTACGAAAGGCCTAATAATTATACTTTAACTGGGCAAAGTAAGTGCGCGATGGGAACGGGTGATATAACCAGACCTCGCTGTTGTTGACGTTATCAATACCCACCGAAGCGCTGACTTGCTTGGTGACTTGATATTTGGTGCGTAAATCGACAATGAAGTAAGAATTGCCGCCCGACGCATAGGTAGCCAGGTTGGTATCGCTGTTGTTCAACTGGCCGAACTGCGAACTGCTGTAACGGCCGCTGACCGAAGTGACCAACTTGTCGGTCGGACGATAAGCGATAGTCGCGCTTGCGCGCCACTCGGGAACCCGTGGCTGGCGTTTGCCGGTTGACGGCTGAGTCGCATAAGGGTTGGCGGCGGTGTTGCCTGCGGCCAGGGCCGCCGCATCCGCCACATCGTTCTCGGTGATTCTGGAGTCAGTCCAGGTGGCGTTACCGGACAGGTCAAGCCCTTGTATACCGACATCGCTGGCTTCGCCCGCAAACTCGACACCGTAGGTTTGAACTTCTCCGACATTTTGCGCGGAATTAACCGTACCGCCGGTGGCTAAAAAGCCGCGTTGGGTATAAATGGCGTCCTTTACGCGTTCCTGGAACAAGCTAAGACGCAATTTGCCTTGATCCAGGAAATATTCGCCGGACAGCTCGGAAGACAGCGCTTCTTCGGGTTTGAGGTTCGGATTGCCGTTGGCAATATTGGTTACCCCGCCCGTAGTCACTGTAGTCGATTGAAACAACTCGGTTACGGTAGCAAAGCGATAGGCCTGGCCGACGGCTAAACCGGTTTGCACCCGCTCCATTGGCTTCCAGGTCAATTTGGCCTTGGGTGAAAACTCCAGTTCGTTGCGATCCGCCTGGTTCAGCGATTTCAGTGAACCGCCAGTCAAACTCTGATTTAAGCCGTCGTAAGCGTGCCAATTTTCCACGCGCCCGCCCAGAGTCAGGTTCCAGTTCTTGGCAAAGTCCCAGGCGTCCTGCATCCAATAGCCTTCGGTTTGGGTCTTGCCTTGCGAGTTGGAGTTAATGGTCCCGATGTCGCTCGATTGCCAGTTGGCAACGGTATATTGCGGATTATCCAAATTATACAAATCATGATGGAAACCGAAGCTGACTTCATGCTTGCCCAGCAGGTCGACGCCGGGACGCCATATACCCTTGGCATCGGCAGTATGCCAACCGGTTCCAGTCAAACTGGTCACCGTGCCGGCGCCGTTGTTGGCGGCTAACGCAGGCGCCTGTGTCGATGTCCGGCTAAGATCGGTGCCGTATTCGACGACGCTGCCCGACAAGTCCCAATCGAATATGCCGCCGGTATCGGATTTAAGGTTCATGCCATGCGACCAGTGCATCTGCTCGGCTCTGGTTTCTGCGAAAGTACTGCCAAGATCATAGCGCTTGCCGCCGATATTGACCCTTCCGCTATCGACCACATTGCCGGCGCTGTCGCGTAAAAAACTGTTGAAGCCCGCATTATTGTCGTTCTGCCATAATCCGAGCGTATACGCTGCATGAACGGTCGGGGTGAAGTCATAACCCAATTTCCATTTGAAATTATCCTGCACCGTGTGATTAAGGTAGCCCTCGCCCAACACCACGGCAGGAACGCCTGCGCCGTTCAGGTTGGAGACGGCTCCCGTCACCACTTTGTCCGCAGCCGTTGCGGCGGTCGTTGAAACCAGAGGATTATTGAACGTTATCGGCTGGCTATGGCTGTCCAGATGGCTGGCGTCAAAACGGAATGAAAAATCTTTGTAGCGGTCGCCGACATTGAAAGAATATTCCTGGCTGTCGAACATCTTGTTTTTGCCGTAGAAACCGTAATCCTGCCAAGTCGATTTGACGTCGGCGCCGGCCTCGAATTTTTCCGGCATTTTCGTCGTGATGTCGATCACGCCGCCGATAGAGTTGCCGGCATGGGCCGCCGAAAACGGACCGTACATCACATCGACCCGCTCGATTTCCGAGGGTGCCACCATGTTCCAGCGCGGCGAACCGGTGTTGCCGTTGTTATTGCCCAGCAAGGACGACAGCAGGATGCCGTCGGCATAAATCAGGCCCCGGGCGCTGGCGCCTGTGCCCGAAGTACGCCAACCTACCGGCGCATTGGTGTCGCCGATATAACGTTTGCGCACTTGGATGCTGGGCAGGTATTTAATCGTATCCTCGGCCGTCATCGCATTGACGGTGCTCTCTATTTTGTCGCTGGTAACGCTTTCCGTCGTCGTCGGCAGCCGGTATCTTTCCTTGGCGGTAGGCGTCTTGGCCGCAGGTGTTGCTGTTTCGGTGACCTTCATTTCCTTCATCACCGGAACCGCTTTGGCGCTGCCGGCGGCTTTCTTTTTATCGGCATTTTGCCCGGTTTCTGCCGCAACGAGCGGGGACGCCGCCATCAGCAAGCAGATCAGAGCCCGCCTGGCGTTGAGCGGATAAGGTGGTTTGAAATGAGTCATCGTGTCCTCCTAAAATAATTATTTTTATTGTATGTGGCGTTTAAAGGCGCACATCCTTGTGCTGATCAATAAACTGTTTTATCCGTTGCGGCTAATATTTCAGCGATGCGCTGACAAAATAGGTGCGCTGCGGATAAGGGTGATTTTCAAAGGCATTGGCACCGAACACGTTATCGATCCCGGCTGTAATCGTGCTTTTCAGTTTTGGATTGATCGGCAATTGATAAGAGGTCTTTAAATCGACGAAAGTCGATTCATCGGTGCCGCCCATGACATTTGCCGCAGTATCGGTGTTGGATAAAGTTTGATACGAATCGCTGCGATAACGGACGCCCACAGACGCCGCCCACGGCCGAGTAATATGATAAGTCGCCGAGCCGTTGATTTGCAGGCGGGGTATACGATCCCACAGCTTGCCCGTGTAGTTGGCGCTGTTAGTCCCGATAGGATTGTGCTCGATAATGCGCTTGTCCATTATCGTGGTGTTAGCCATTAAATCGACAGGCAGATTAAACACCTCGTTCTGTTGATAGGTCAAATCCACGCCAATGGCTTCGGTTTTGTCAATCGGCTGAAAGGTTGTGGTCGTCTGGCCGTTAATGGTTACCGAGGTGCTGTTAATCTCGTTGTGGATCTGGTCAAAAAAGATGTTGGCCCGGACATAACCTCTGGGAATATCGTACTGGGTCATGAAGTTATGAAAATAACCGTCCTCAGGCCCCAAACCGGGAGCCGCCGTAGTAATGCTGTTCAACCTGGACAAACTGGCGAACATTTCTTCGGCAATCGGGAAGCGATACGCCTTGGAAAACGAATAGCGGAAAGTCCATTTGTCCGGCGAATATTCCAGCGAGGCTTTAGGCGAAATACGGGAAGCGTCGCGATCGGCATAGTTTTGAATGTTGTTGGTCGCGCCGAAAGTCCGCACATGTCCGTCGAGAGCTTGCCAATGATCGAATCTGCCGCCGGCCATGATGCTCCAGTCCGGCAAGAATCGCCATTCCAGCTGCGAAAACGCGCTGTTGGTTTGGGTCGCGCCGCCGCTGTCGTTGGTGCGGGCGCCGACCGTTCCGGCCGTGTAATTATTGGTGTCGTACACATCCAGGTTCAGACTGGCATGGTTGAATTGATAGCCGCCCATAAAGGACAAATCGTTTCTTCCCATAAACTTGTCGGTCGCCAATTTCAGGTCGTAAGTCGCCCACCAGGGTTTTTCATCGGAAATCTGGCCCTTGTTTTGATTCAAAGGATGGCTTGGATTAAGATTCGAGCTGATCGTTCTGTCCTTGAACGCATCGTAAAAGCTGGCGGTGGTGTCGATGCTCCAATCGTTCGAGATTTTTCCTTTTAAGCCCAAGCCGTAATTTAGCGCCTGGCGCTGTGAATCGCTGACCGAAAAGACCGAACCGGGCACCGCAAACCTTCCGGCCGCTGTTCTGTAGTTGGTGCTGGTTGAGAGACCGGCTGCTGTTCCGCCGCCCCAAACCTTGTTGCCCGCCGCATCTCTTAACAGCGTGTTCGGGTCGTCAACTTTGCCGACGCGGTCTTCATAGGCAATGGTAAAACGTCCTTGCAACTCTTCGGTAAAGTCGTAAGCGAATTTGGCCTTGAACAGATCCGTCGTTTGTTGGGCGACGCCGATATCGCCGTAGGCAATCGCCGGAGCACCCGTGGTTGTCTGGTAACCTTCACCGCCGGTGACCGCCGTTCCGCCGGCTGCCGTGCTTAAAGCCGCCGCATTGACGGTCTGCGGTTGGCCTTCGTTTTCAAAGCGGTTATAAGAGGCCCAGACGCTGAACTTATCGAACCGGTCGCCTGCTGAAATAAAGGTTTTGTAACCCATTAAGGTTTCATTGCGCCCTGACCTGTGCATAGTCTGAAACATGCCGGTGGCGTCCATTTGGGCTTCGAATTTTTCCGGCATTTTAGTGATCAGGTTAATCACGCCGCCCATCGAGTTGCCGCTGTATTGCGATGAGAACGGCCCGTAAAGCACTTCGGCCGAATCGATTTCGCTGGGCGACACCATCGACCATCTGGGCGCTCCGCTGTAAGTGGTGCGCAAAGGGTTATGCAGCGGCATGCCGTCTGCGTAAACCATGCTGTGCGCGGTTTGAAACGAGTTTGAGCTGCGTATGCCCAGGGTGCCGTTCGGGTCGCCCATAAAGCGTTTGCGTATCAGTACGCCCGGAGCGTATCGGATAGTATCCTCAACCGTTGTCGCGTTGACTTTTGTTTTGACGTCTTCCGCATTAATCGTATAGGTAGGCGTCGCCTTGGCCGTATTGGGAAACCATTTATAAGCCTCTGCTCCCTCGTTTTGCCCCTTGATGACTTGAGTCGCCAAAACCTGCGGCTGATTTGTGTTTTTTGCCGTCTCTTTTTTCTGTGCCGGTTTGACAGCCTTCACTGGCTCGGCAGCAACTCCGCTGCCTAAATAAATTGTTCCCAGTAACAGTAGATATTTTTTCATTGTTTTAGTTTTTATAGTTGTGGGCGGTCTGCCAGTAAAAGCACGTTGCATGCCAAACCGCTGTCTTCGCAACAATATTGACTATCGGGACCGTCGCACTTAAATTCCTTATCTTCGGTAATCAATTGCTTACAACTAATTGTTTAAACGTTTTGTACTTTTAATGGATTTGCCCTATCGCGGCTTGCGTAACATATCTTTAATATAAACAAGTCATATGACGCACTTTAGCGCGTTAAATAACATAGTTTAATTTGACCGCAACGTCGCCGTCCGGCTAACGCAATTGACAAAGGGACGGTACGAGACTGTCTTTAGCTAAAAAATATAACTGGATCGGGTACTTAGCGGAAGATAACGCATTCAAGAATTCCGTATGTCCCGAGCCTGTCGAGGGACGGGCGAAAGTTGGATAAAGCAGTGAAACCGGCGGGATTGAAGCCGCATCAATCCCGCCGGTTCTGCTTTTTAGGGTTTGTGGTGCATTAAATGGCCGGGCATGGCATGACGGGCGTGATCGCTTAATTGAGCGTCGAACCATTGATGAATGGCTTCAATCAATTTTAGATCATCCGTTGAATAATCGATCTCGGCTCCATTAGGCAGCTCCTTGTAGGTAATTTTGATCCGGCCTGGTTTAGCCGCTCTCAATTCCGCCAAACCGGGCATGTCTTCGCCATGAATCTTAGCCGGATTGGAAAAATCGCCTTGCATAAATTCGTTTGAAATCTTTGTCAGGTGCTGACGGATTAACTTGATTTGATCGGCATTGGAATTGTCTTTGACCACGACCTGTTGCAACCCGCCTTTTCCGGTTTTTGAGAAAACATGCGTCGTCTGCTCCAAGTCGAACGGCATCACATGCGAACCGCGCCGCACAACCTCGTCAAGCCGCTCATCGCCCGCTCTTTCCGCCGCCTGGAGCGATGCCGCTATAAACAGCCACATTGATAGGCATACGACTAATCGTTTCATTGCTTAATTTCCTTTGCTCAGCTGGAGCGACTCTATTCCGGCATTGGCGATTGCATCAATGCCGGAACAAGACCGCCCAGTGCTTGTTAGTAGTTTACCGTCATGCCGACATTGAATGAACGCCCCATGCCGGGAACGGCTATTCCGGCCGTGCTTACTTCGCCGATATAAGTACCGCCTAAAGGCAGCGCATAATTTTTATCGAGAATGTTGTCTATGCCGCCATCGACGCGTAAATGCTTCCAGGTATAGCTGCTGCGCAGGTTGAGCAGTGCGTAACCTGCGGTTTTAGGCTCTACCCGGACGGTTTGCACGTCTGTTTTAGATGCGACCAGTTGGGTTTCAATCGTATTCGACCAAGCGCCGCGACGATGCTCAAGCGCCACCGTCGCATTGAACGGCATCTGTTGATACAGGTTGCCGCCGGTGTCGTTGTTCTGCCCCCTGACATAATTTAAAACGGTTTTACCGGTCAGGCTGCCGTATTTAGCGGTATCCAACAACAGCTTGGACCCGGAAACATCGACGCCGAACAGGTGCGCATCGTAGTTGCCCAGTTGCAGAAAATTAAAGCCCCCGGACGGGCTGACGCATGTCTTGCCGTTCGCTGTCTGGCAAAGACCGGCATCGATATAGTTCTCGACATGGGTGTAAAAGGGCGTGATTTTAGTTTCCCAGTCTTCCTGATTCGCGTCGTGCCAGTTTGCTGTCGCGCTGACGGTGTGGGCGACTTCCGGCTTAAGGTTAATGTCGCCAACATAGCCGTTGGCGTCGCCGACCCAGTTATTCATAAACATAGCCATTGAGCCGCGTGACCAGGCAAAGCGCTCGTAAAGGTTGGGCGAGCGGGATTTTCTGGCGGCCCCCAGCTCATAAGTTTGCATGTCGTTGAAGGTGTAGCGCACCAATGCCGTCCAATCGATATTAATGTCGGTTTGCTTCTTGTTTTGACTGTTAACAGTCCGCGCTTCCGACGTAACCATGCCATAATCCATCACATTACCGGCGTTCATTTCCACACCGCCAACACGCGCGCCTAACTGCGTCAGCCATTGCTGGCTCCAGCGGCCTTCCCACTCGGCAAACAGATCTACGCGATCCCGTTGTCCGCCATTGATATTCCAGAATGGCGCGGGACCTCGCATCATATTTTGCATCATTGTTGCTGGCGGCGGCAGAGTCGGACCAAGCGGATCCCACCAATCATCCAAGCGATAGCGCTGATATTCCCCGCCCACGGTCAACAAATGTTTGTCGGTAATATCGATGTTGGCTTTTACCGACAGGCCCTGGTTAACGCCATAGGTCTCCATCGGCATGCTGCGGGTCGGCGTGGACATTTTGTCCGCCAGGAAGTTCATCTTGTGCTTGGCATCCTCGTGATAAGCCCGCGTTTCCAGATTACCCCAGTTGAACTGGCTTTTAGTGAAGATATTGGCGAACCAGCTGTCGTCCCCGGTCATATCCATACGCACGTTGGGGAAGGCCTGATAAGGGATGTTTTGCTGCCCGACCTTGATCACTGCCAGATGGTCGTCGTTGCGCAAGGCCAGCGACAGCGATTGGTTCTCGGATTTATACGCCGAAGAACTCACGACATCATTGCTGTTTTTTGTATTTCGAGTAGTGAAATCTCCACCCGCCTTGTAATTACGGGCCTGCACCGTCGAACCGGTGTACTTAAGTTCGGCATATTCGTTCGCTATCGAGGCCGAAATATTGCCTCCCCGCGCATCGCCGTTGCTGCGGTAAAAAGTCGAAGCCTGACCTTTTATAAGGGGACCCGCGCCTGCTTCAGCAAATTCGGGATCGGCGGAGTTAACGCGAATCGTGCCGCCGATGCTGTCGCCGCCCATGCTGACCGGCGTGATTCCGGCAAGCACCTGGGCGCTCAGCACGCTGGACGGAGCAACGTAAGACAGCGCCGGATTCATATGGTTGGCGCAAGCCGAAATCAAATTCATGCCATCGACTTGAACCCGCAAGCGATCATCCGCCATGCCGTGGATAATAGGCCGGCTGGAAATGCCGCCGCCACCGGAGAAACTCATGCCGGGCGTACCTTTAAGCATTTGCGCGGTATCGCTGGTTGCCGTTCTGGACAAGACTATATTGGAATGGTCGAGATAACTGCCGAACGGCTGGTCGATATTGGACTTTTGCGCCTTGATGGTCAGCACATCCAAAACCGGCGGCTCCGCTATCTTGTTTGCGCTCTCTTTTTTTGGGCCGGATTTGGCATTGATTTTTTCCGTACCCACAGGCTCGGCCGCAATTGCGCTGCCTAAATAACCGACCCCCAACAATAGTATGTATTTTTTCATTCTCTTCTCTAACTTTTTGTCTGCGTAATAATATTTATCAAAATTTCATGACGCGCAAACTAAAGCACATTACATGCCAAATATTTAACCCATTGTAAATAAATAACTATGTGCCCGCGCCGATCCGAGGCTTTAAAAAAGTGCGTCATATCCCGCACTTTTAATAGGTTAAATAACTCGTTGCGCAGGCTGGCCGGGATTGCACTTCGAAGTTGAATCCGCTCTTGGGAATTTGCGCGACTAAAGAAACCATCGCACCGGTTCAAGTTCATATTGAAACGCCGATTAACGAGACTGCGGCGCAAGCGGCCGCACCCGGTGTGTTGGGTCGCAATTTGAAGATCGTTGCCGCGCCGAATAATTTCCGTTTCGGCACGGCGAAAGAAGACCCAGACCGGCTAATATTTGACTGTTAGGCCAACGAAAGCCGAACGCCCCATGCCGGCGACGTTTCTACCCCAAGGCGGTGTTACGTCTGGCGTAGTCGTCGGATTCATGCCATAGCGATCACCCAGATAGGATCCTCCCAATGGCTGGTAATACTGCTTGTCCAGCACGTTATCCAAACCGACATCCAAGCGCAGCATTTTCCATTCGTAACCGGTACGGGCATTCACCAAAACGTAGGACGGCGTGGTGGTTTCGTTCCTGATGGCTTGCACGTCGTCTTTGCTGTCAACAAACTGCATTTCCACAGCACTATCCCAACCTTCCCGCTTGTGATCCAGGCTCAGCTTCATATTGAACGGCATCATATGGTAGAGGTCGCCGCCATCCATTCGTTCACCCCGCACGTAACTCATAGCGGTGTGAGTGGAGAAATCCCCGTAGGTTTTATCGCTGAACAAATCCGCGCGGCCGGAAACGTCCATACCCCACAAACGCGCGTCGTGGTTGGCATATTTAAGGTAAACAAACCGTTGAGTCGCGGTCTGGTTGCCGGCGTCACAACCGCTAGCCGCATTGGTAGATCCCGAGCAACGATCCGCATCGATAAAGTTATTCACATAAGTAAAGTACGGGGTCGCCTTGACTTCCCATAAACTGTTTTTCGGCTCATGAAATGCAGCGGTAAAACTGACGGTATGCGCCGTTTCCTCAGTCAAATCCATGTTGCCGATATAGCCGTTACCGTCGCCAAACGCACCGTTCATGGCCATATCCATTTTACGGGCGCCCCAGGTATAGCGTTCGTACAAGTTCGGCGCACGGTTTTTACGGGCATAACCCAATTCGTAGTCGCTGAGGTCGTTAGGCTTGTATTGGGCTAAGGCGGTAACATCGAAAGTATCGGTGTTGCGTTCGTGGTCTCTTGCATTGAAGGCATTGGCCGCATCCAACGAGAATCCCGCGCCTGCGGCCGCGGCGCCGCCCAATAGCCTGGGATTGTAAGGCTGTACAGCCCCGGTATCGGTGTTGGTATGGTCGTAACGCAGCCCCAATAAGGATTTCCACTCTGGAGACCATTTCGCCTCCCATTCTCCAAAGAAACCGACCCGATCGCGCTCGGCATTGTTAAGATTGATGAAATTTTCCGGCGCCATCATCCAATAGGCCGCTCGCGCATTTGCCGGCTGGCTTGCCGGAATAGAGGTGTTGTTATGCACCGCCGGCCAAAAATCATTGATCCGGTTGCTGTGAAATTCGTTACCGATTTTAAAAGTGTCGCGTTCGGTGAAAGGTATTTCCGCCTGAATCTTGTAACCCAGGTTCCGGCCCCTGCTTTCCATCGGCATGTAGTCATTGGGCGGCGCAAAGCTTCCGCCGCCGGCTGCATTAAGATAACGATTATGCTTGTCTTCGCCGATATTCATGCTGTGTTGAGTGCTTTCGAAGTAAAAATTGCTATCCAGCAAACCCCAGTCGAATTTGCCCTTGTGCGTGATATTGCCAAAAATGCTGTCATTGTTGGTCAAGTCCATACGCGCATTAGGAAAGTTCTGATACGGAACATGCTGTTGTCCACCTTTAATAACCACTAAATGGTCATCCGTCTTGAACGACAAGGAAGCCGCGTGATTCTGGTTGCGATAAGAACTGGACTGAACATTGTCGCCATTAGCATCGTTGTAGTTCATGCTTTCGGTATGTGAGCCGGTATAGTCCAAGCGCACGTTTTGATTAGCGATGCCGGCGGCAATACTGCCCCCAAAGGCATCGCCGTTGCTGCGATAAAAGCTCGACGCGCTACCGTCAATCAGAATATCCTTGCCGGGTTCGGCAAAAACCGGATCGAGCGACTCAACGGAAATGGTGCCGCCTATGCTGTCGCCGCCCATGCTGACCGGCGTCACCCCCGACATGACGGTGATTTTGCCGATATTGCTGCGATCAATATAAGACAGCGGCGGATTCATGTGATTAGCGCATGCGGAAGTAATCGTCATGCCATTCACGTTAATCTTAACCCGGTCATCATTTAAGCCGTGAATGACGGGCAGACTCGACACCCCCCCGGATCCGTACAGACTAACGCCAGGCGTATCTTCAAGCAGTTTTGCCGTATCGCTGACAGCGGCCTGTTTGGTACGGATTTTTTTATCGTCTATCTCCGTTGTATTCAAAGATTCGGAGATTGGAAGCTTATGAGTCACCGTAATAGGTTCCAGCGTTACAGCCGAACCGGATGGCTTGGTATTGTTGTCTGCGGCCAGTACAGCGGGGGCGAAGCATAGCGGTATTAATGCGAGCATTTTGCTATGGCATAAATTTCCGCCAATAGCATTTGCACCCTGCGTTTTTTGAATGTTTTTTTTCATTCTCTTCTCTAAATTTTATTTATACATAAGAATTAATCAGTATTTCACGATATGTTAATAAAGCACGCACCATGCCAGCTCGCTAACCCATTGTAAGTACTGACCTACATGAATTCATTCGGCCGGCGCTTTGAAAAAGTGAGGCATATGACACACTTTTAGTGTGTTAAATAACATCGTTTAATAGGTTTCCCCGCGAATGACTGTTCGAGTCCGGCAAAACGCCGGATTACCCCCCTACTCAGTGCGCAACACAGGCATACCGGCTTGTCCATGGCAAGAACTAACAAAAGCCGTTTAAAATCGGTTAAAATAATAATTTCCGACAATAATCCTGCAACGGGTTGATAGCTTTCATGCATACAAAATATATTACTGATGACTTGAGGATTTGCGCGACTAAAGAAGTTATCGCACCGGTTCAGGTTCATACTGAAATGCCGATTAGCGAGGCTGCGGCGCAAACGACAGCACTGGCCAGACTGGACATACACAAAGTTCTGGCGGGACAGGACGATCGGCTGGTTGTGGTCGTGGGGCCTTGCTCGATTCATGATCCGGTAGCTGCGCTTGACTACGCCCAGCGTTTGAAAGCGGTTAAAGACGAGTTAATCGATGACCTGGTGATCGTGATGCGGGTCTATTTTGAGAAACCGCGCACGACGGTGGGCTGGAAAGGCCTGATTAACGACCCTGACCTGGATTCCAGTTTTAATATCAACAAGGGACTTCGCATCGCCAGACGCTTGTTGCTGGACGTGAACGAAGCGGGCGTTCCGGCCGCAACCGAATACCTGGATTTGATCACGCCGCAATATGTTTCCGACTTGATCGCCTGGGGCGCAATCGGCGCCAGAACCACCGAAAGTCAAGGACACCGGGAGTTGGCTTCGGGCGTGTCCTGCCCTATCGGTTTTAAAAACTCCACCGACGGCACGATAAAAATCGCCATCGATGCGATAGGCGCGGCAATGAGTCCGCACCACTTCATCTCGCTGAATAAAGCCGGACATTCGGCTATTTTCTCAACCACCGGTAATGAAGACGTGCATATCATTTTAAGAGGCGGTAATGATCGTCCTAATTATGATGCGGTCAGCGTCGAGCAGGTCGCCGAAGGCTTGGTGAAAGCAAATCTAAAACCGAACATCATGATCGATTTCAGCCATGCCAACAGCTTGAAACAATGCCAGCGGCAGTTGATCGTCGGCGACGACGTCGCCCAGCAAATCGCCAACGGCGACCACCGGATCATGGGCGTGATGATCGAAAGCCATCTTAAAGCGGGCAATCAAAAGGTTGTTGAAGGACAGCCGCTGGTCTACGGACAAAGCATTACCGATGCCTGTTTGTCCTGGGACGATACCGTTCCGTTGTTAAAAGAGCTGGCGCAAGCGGTGCAAAAACGCAGAGCCGTGGACACCAGCCGGAGTTTAAGCAGATGATAGTTTATGTAAACGGCGAAACCCGTGACTACGCTGAAAACAGCACGGTTGCCGATGTGGTTAGCGATTTGGGCTTGACCGGCAAAAAAATTGCGATTGAATTGAATAAAGAAATTCTGCCGTTTCAACAATACGATACGCAGGAATTAAAGGCCGAAGATCGCCTGGAAATTGTTCACGCGATCGGCGGCGGACAGGATGATTCTTTCCTGCTTGCCGGGGTCAAATATCATTCAAGATTGCTGGTCGGCACCGGAAAATATAAGGACCTGGAAGAAACCCGTCTAGCGATCGAAGCCAGCGGCGCGCAAATTGTGACGGTCGCAATACGCCGCACCAATATCGGCCAAAATCCGGGCGAGCCTAATTTGCTGGATGTCATTTCGCCGGACAAATACACCATCCTGCCCAATACCGCCGGTTGCTATACCGCGGAAGACGCGGTAAGAACCTGCCGTCTGGGCCGGGAATTGCTCGGCGGCCACAACTTGGTCAAGCTGGAAGTGTTGGCCGACCAAACCACCTTGTTTCCCGATGTCGCGGAAACGTATATCGCCGCCGAATTGCTGGTCAAGGACGGCTTTGATGTGATGGTGTACACCAATGACGACCCGATCGCGGCCAAACGTCTGGAAGAAATCGGCTGCGTGGCGGTCATGCCGCTGGCCGCACCGATCGGTTCGGGCCTGGGCATACGCAATCCCTATAACATAAGGACCATTGTCGAAAACGCCAAGGTGCCCATTTTGGTCGACGCCGGTGTCGGCACGGCTTCCGATGCAGCCATTGCGATGGAACTGGGTTGCGACGGCGTATTGATGAATACCGCGATTGCCGCCGCCAAGAATCCGGTACTGATGGCCTCGGCCATGCGCAAAGGTATCGAAGCCGGCAGGGAAGCGTTTTTGGCGGGACGCATGCCTAGAAAACGTTTTGCTTCCGCGTCATCGCCGATAGACGGCTTGTTTTTTTAATTGCATAGACGCTCTCCCTCCTCATAAACATCAATTTAATACATATCACCACGAACGACTGCATGGATGCAGGAGGTAGAGCAATGCAGGAGCAATTGCCGAGACACGAAGAGCCGAAGTTTTTACTTTACTTTTTCTTCGTGAACTTCGTGTCTTCGTGGTGACAAATCAACCTACTTAGTCTTAATTGATTTAATATGCGGACTTTCTACTTAAGTTGATGCGTATCTGCCTCTACCCTGATCATAGTATTTTTATGCCTTCTACCGAACAAACTCCCACACACAGAATCCGCAGCTTTATCCGTCGCCAAGGACGCATCACCCAAGGCCAACAATTGGCTTTGGAGTGTCATTGGGACAAATATTGTCTCGACCCTGCTGTCGACTACGATTTCAGCCAGGTTTTCGGCCGCACAGCGCCGTTGATTGTCGAAATAGGCTTCGGCACCGGCGACAGTCTGGCGAAGATGGCGGCGGCCAATCCCGAAAACGATTATATCGGCATTGAAGTGCATAGGCCGGGCGTCGGACATTTAATGCTGCTGCTGGACCAACAAGGCCTGACTAACGTCAGGATTTATTGCCACGACGCGATTGAGATTATTGAGTGCAAGATCGCCGACAACAGCTTGGCCGGTGTGCATTTGTTCTTTCCCGATCCGTGGCCGAAAAAGAAGCATCATAAACGGCGTATCGTCCGCCCCAGTTTTGTCGATTTATTAGTTAGGAAGTTGCAGCCGGGCGGTTATTTTCATGCGGCGACGGATTGGCAAAATTACGCGGAACACATGCTGGAAATATTGTCCGCCGGAGCGGGACTTGGCAATACCAGCCCTACCGGCGACTATTGCGAACGCCCGGAATACCGGCCGTTAACACGATTCGAACAGCGCGGTTTACGCTTGGGACACGGCGTTTGGGATTTGATTTTCAAAAAAAAAATGAAACCTATCCTAATTCAATGTTTATACGATCGGTTCCGCGCTACTCGCGAATAACTCCTGCATCCATCCTACGAGCTGTGAACATCCAGCTGCATCGCGTTAATAATGATAGCCAACTCGTCGCGCCGCCGTTTCAACGGCCCGAGTTCCGCTTCAAGGCTGGCAATATTTTCAAGAATGCCGTCTTTGGATTCGTTAATCTTCCTCAGCATTTGCAAGCGGCCTTCGATCTGTTTTTTATGATCTTTGATTTGATGCATCAAAGGCGTTAAAACCCCGTTACTCCAGGTCGTGGCGTCTGCATGCGCCTGTTTGAGTATATTTCTGGCCTTGGCGATCAGCGTGCTGTAAAGCTTGTTGATAACGATGCTTTGTTCCGACATCGTGGTTTTGGCGCTGGAACGGAAGGCTTCGCCCTCATCGAAAATCTGCTCCAGTTCGATCTGGTATTGTTTGATCGAAAACAGTTGCGGCTCGATCTCCTTAAAACCGTATTCATCCTTGAATTTTTTGTGTATCGCCTTGACCAGACGCCGGGTTTCATTGCTGCTATCGACGGAGTCCTGCAACAGGTCGCGCAATTCATCGAACAATTTACGGATATTCTGCTTCATGCCGTAGGTGGTCAGGCTCTTCGCCATGTCGTGCTTGGTGGTTTTGATGATCTCGTCGACTTTTTCTTTGGCGAAGGAGTCAATCAACGCCTGGGCTTGAACGGCAAAAACCCGGCGGCTGGCTTGGAAATTCTCGACATTGGTCATGTAAAGATTTTGCCGGTCCCGCGTCTCGGCCATCAACTTATCCGTCATATCCCGATTCTGAAAGTCGATCTTTTTGAATTCCTCAAGCTGCGCAACGGCATTCGACAATGACGTGTTGATTAAATTGAACGACTCTTTAACCAGAAAACCGATGTCGCGGTTAACGGTTCCCAGCAGAATATTTTTGCGCTGTTTTAAAATATCGTTGGCAAGATAGCTTTCCAATGCGGTCAGGCGGCTTTTGGCCAGCAAATCATCATCGGCTTTAACCTTGGCAAGCAGGGCTTGTTTGGCTGAAACCGGGAAAATGACATTTTCATTGATTTTTAACGTTGTAGCCGACGTTTTTATCTGCGAATGTATGGAATCGTCGTAGCCGTTTTCGCCGGCAAGATCATCCCACATCGCATCGATTTTATTCATCACCACGGCCAAACCCTGCTTGCTGCCGCCGCGATTATGGCAAACATGGTTATGCCACATTTCGAGGTCGCTTTTGGTAACGCCGGTATCGGCCGCGAGCACAAAAATAATGGCCTGGGCGCTGGGCAACATGCTTAAGGTGAGTTCCGGCTCGGTTCCCAACGCATTTAAGCCGGGCGTATCCAATATCGATAAGCCTTGTTTTAATAACGGATGGGGAAAGCTGATCAAGGCATGGCGCCAACAGGGAATCTCCACTTTATCAGGCTTGATAACGCCCTGCTCCGCCGCCTCGCGTTCATTCCACAGGCCCAGTTTGTCGGCAACATTCCGGTCAACCAGCTTGGTAGCGACCAGCTCCTTAAACGCTTCCTGCATTTGCGTGGGCGAGTCGTAGTCAAGGTCTATCTGGGCCCAGCGCTCAGGATTCTTTTTAAATTCAGATAGCGGGATATCTTCAAGCCGGCTTTCGATATTCAGCAAACGGATATAATTGCCGCCGTTTTCATCATGAAAAAGCTCCGTCGGCGACATCGTGGTGCGACCCGGCGAAGACGGGAGTAATCTGACGCCTGTTTCGGCAAAAAACAGGGCATTGATCAGTTCGGTTTTACCGCGGGAAAATTCGGCGACAAAAGCCAGCGTGATCTTGTCCGATTGCAGGCCGCTAAGAATATTTAAGATAGTATCAGTGCTGTGAGAATCATTCATGCCATAGCGATTACGCCATTGGTGATACATTTCTATAGCTTGAACCAATTTTGCACGCCATTGCGAATATTGGTGCATTTGATCTTTAAATTCCATATTCCTCATGGCGCGCCTTTTGTTGCTAACATGGTTTTAATAAGCTATAGAAATGTCGGCAACCGCTTCATGCGGTGCACTCCCCCCTGCGTCCCGGCAGTCGTCAGGTGACGGTAATTTTCGGCTAATTGTAGTCTATATCTTAAGAACTGTTAGCTTAAGACGTTTATTTATGTGCGTATCAGACGCCGTAAAGACGCTGATAGTCTTTTATCGCATCAAGCAGAAGCGGCGCGTTCAACGCTCCGGCATCCGCAGTCAGATATTCGATAATATTCGCCAGAGTGATGATGGCAACGACCGGCATTGCAAACCGGTCTTCAACTTCGGAAATAGCGGAAACGTCATTTTGGCCTTTTTCCTGCCTGTCCAGCGCGATTAATACGCCGGCAGGTGTTGCATGGGCATTTTTTATGATGTCTACGGATTCCCTGACCGACGTGCCGGCGGTAATCACATCGTCAAGAATGAGCACCTTGCCCTGTAGCGGCGCACCGACCAGGCTGCCGCCCTCGCCATGATCTTTCGCTTCCTTGCGGTTGAAAGCGAACGGAATATCCCCGCCGGTTAACCGGGCATAAGCTATCGATGTGGCGCTGACCAGCGGGATGCCTTTATAGGCGGGGCCGTACAAAATATCCGGCTTAATGCCGGATTGAATCAGTGCCTGGGCGTAAAACTGCCCCAGTTTTCCGAGCTGGGCCCCGGTATTGAATAAACCGGTATTGAAAAAATAAGGACTGGTGCGGCCTGATTTCAACTGGAATTCGCCGAATTTTAGTACGCCGCATTCCAGCGCGTAAGAGATAAAGTCTTTTTGATAATCAAGCATACGGTTCAAGGTTCAAGGTTCAAGGTTCAAGGTTCAAGGTTCAAGGTTCAAGGCTAAAGGCTAAAGGCTAAAGGCTAAAGGCTAAAGGCTAAAGGCTAAAGGCTAAAGGCTAAAGGCTAAAAATTGAAAACGTTCTAAAACCGCAACGCAAACTTTTTTGCCCTTCGCCCTTCGCCTTTATTATTTATTTCGTGTTTTTCGTCGATCAGCCGCCGTTTTCAGGAATGAATTTCTCTAAAATATTGTCCAGAAAGTTCCAGCCTTGTTCCGAGCAATAATAGTGATTATCTTGCCGGGCAAGCAAGTTTTGTTTCACACAAGCCGATAAAGCAGGTTCCAGCGTGGCAGGCTCAAGACCGGTGGCCGCTTGATAAGCGTCCAGCGTAAACCCCTGCTTCAGGCGCAAATGATTCATGATAAATTCCAGCGGCAGCTCCGGCGCGGCAATCGCATCGGCCCCGCCGTTTTGGTCCGGGTTGCTTAAATACTGCTCCGGTTTTTTAGGCTTGAAACTGCGCATAATTCGATCGGGCAATGTCTGGCTGATTTTGCCGTGAGCGCCCGCGCCTATGCCCAAATAATCGCCGAACCGCCAATAATTCAGGTTATGCCGGCATTCCCGGCCTTGTTTGCTGTAGGCGGAAACCTCATATTGCAGGTAGCCGTGATCCGCCAATAGTTGCTGGCACTGTTTTTGTGTGGCAAAGATCGTGTCGTCATCCGGCAGTTTGGGCGGAAACTTATGAAACCAGGTATTGGGTTCCAGCGTTAACTGGTAAAAGGAAATATGCGTAGGATCAAGGCTTATAGCCGTTTCCACGTCTATTTTGCTGCTGTCGGGACCCGCGCCCGGCAAGCCGAACATCAAGTCCAGGTTGAAATTATCGAAACCCGATTGGCGGGCAATCTCGGCCGCATGGATAGCTTCTTGCGCCGAATGAACCCGTCCCAAGTTTTTTAATATCGAATCGTTAAAACTCTGTATACCGATCGATAAGCGATTGACGCCCAGCGCCCTGAATTCAGCAAATTTACGGCTCTCAAAAGTCCCCGGATTGGCTTCCAGGGTAATTTCCAGGCCGTCTTTAAGTACCAGCTGTTGTTCTATGCCGCGTAATAACCGGTCAATCGATTCAGGAGCAAACAAACTGGGGGTGCCGCCGCCGATAAAAATACTGCTGACCGGCCGGGTGATGTTATAGCGCTGTATATCGCCGGCTAAATCATTCAGCAGCGCTGTTACATAGGCCGATTCCGGCGTATCGGCTTTAATCGCGTGTGAATTAAAATCGCAATAAGGGCATTTTTGAATGCACCAGGGAATGTGAATATAGAGACTAAGCGGCGGCAAGAGATTTTTTGGTATTTAGTTTAGAATGGCTTAATCAGGTGCGCATCGCGTACCTTTTGAGCTTGGAGTGACATTAAGAAAATGGTACGCGATGCGTACCCTACCTGTCTACATGCCTTTTTGTTGATGGCAAACTATTTTTAAAGCGAGAGTATATGCGACTGTTACTGGTTGAGGACGATGAAATACTGGGCGATGGACTGGTCGAAGGCCTGAAAATGGAAGGTTATGCGGTTGACTGGCTAACCAACGGCAAACTGGCCGACGAAGCGCTGAAAATTAACAGCTATGAATTGATCGTGCTGGATCTGAACCTGCCGGACATGGAAGGCCTCGATATTTTAAAGGCGTTGAGAGCCCGCAAAGATGAAACGCCGGTGATGGTGTTGACCGCCAAGGATACCGTTTCCGATCGCGTGCTGGGCCTGGATAGCGGGGCCGACGATTTTGTGATTAAACCGTTCGAGCTGGACGAGGTTTGCGCACGATTACGCGCATTGGCGAGAAGAAACGAGGGCCGCAGCGTGCCCAATATCGAGTACAAAGGCATTGTTTTGGACCCGGCCTCGCACCAGGTGACCTGGAACGATGAAAAAGTCGATCTGTCGCAAAAGGAATTCGAGATATTGAGCTTTTTAATGAGCAATATCGGCCGGGTTATTTCCCGCGCCCGGCTTGAAGAAAGCCTGTACTCATGGGATTCGGATGTGGAGAGCAACACCGTCGAGGTCCATATCCACCACCTTAGAAAAAAACTCGACCCGTCAATTATCCGCACCGTCCGAGGTGTGGGTTATATTATCGATGAAGATTAAGATTAACTTTAATAATGGAATACGAATAAAAAAGGCGAAAGATGAAAGGCAAAGGGCAAAAAACACTTTTCGCCCTTTGCCTTTCGCCTTTCGTCTTGTGCCTATCAGTATTTACCAATCTAACCCACGTTCCATTTCCCTAATTGCCAAGCAATCACACCGAGAATTAATGAATTATTCGCTGCGCCATCTGCTGTTGTTTAGCCTACTCTCCGCATCCATGCTGATCTGGGGAGTGACGGCCTACATGAGTTATAAAGTCACCCGCGACGAAGTCGCCAGCCTGTTCGATGCGGAACTGGCGCAATCGGCCAAAGTGCTGCATGTGTTTGTGGAAAGCCTGGTGCGGGAAGGTTCATTATCCAAGCATTGGGCGCAAGCGCAAACCGACGACCGGCTGCACGTCAACACCCGGCGCAAGCGCAATACGGAAAGCGCTTTTCAGCTCTGGGCCAAAGGCGACGGCTTATTGCTGCGCTCGGAAAATTCGCCGGAATTTGCGGTTCTCGGCGTCAACAAAAAGAATATTGACGATCAATTATGGGATGTCTTCGACGGGCTTTTGGAAGCCAGCTCGTTAGGCCATAAATACGAACGAAAAATCGCTTTCCAGCTGTGGTCCAAAAACGACGGCTTATTGCTCCGTTCGGAAAGCGCGCCGACCTTTGCCTTTTCCTCTGCGGCTAACGGTTTCAGCGAAACCAATATCGATGAACATTTGTGGCATGTGTTCAGCATTTCCAGCTCAAACGACGAATATATTATTCATGTCGGTCAAAAGGAAGAAATTCGCGCCGAATTAACCGATGAAATATCGGCGCAATTGGTCATGCAATTTTTGGTCGGCCTGCCGATTTTAGGCATCGTGATCTGGATTATTGTCGGACATTCGTTAAAACCGCTTAACCGGCTGGAAATAGCCTTATCCAGGCGGGAAGCCAGTTTTCTTAAGCCGCTATCCAGTAAAAAGCTGCCCAAGGAAATCATCCCCGTCGTGAACGAGATCAACAACCTGTTCGCCCAGCTGGAACAGGCTTTCGAACACGAGCGCCGGTTTACCGCCGATGCCTCGCACGAATTAAGGACGCCTTTGGCCGGACTACTGACCCAGGCCCAGGTCGCGCTACGCACCGGCGACGAAACGGTTCGCCATCAGGCGCTCAGGAGGATTGAACAAGCCGTTAACCGCATGACCTACATGGTGCAGCAGCTGTTGACCTTCTCGCGCATTGAATCGGGAACCGAGTATTTAGCCAAAGAAACAACGGTGCTCAGCCGTGAAGTGGTGCGAATCATTGCGGAACTGGACCCCGAAGCGCATAAAAAACGGATACACATGGAATACGATGAAGCTAACGCGGTACCCATCGTAGCCAACACCTTGCTGATCAATATTTTGATCCGAAACATTATCGACAACGCGATCAAATATACGCCGGCTCACGGAATGGTAAGAGTCAGCTTAACGGGCAAGGAGCATTGCGTGGAGCTGTGCGTTGAAGACTCGGGGCCCGGCATCGCGCCCGATCAATATGAAAACTCGCTAAAACGCTTTCACCGCTGCGTTGAAACCGCCAATAAAGCGCAAGGCACCGGCCTTGGTTTTTCGATCGTGCAGCGCATTGCAACGATACATGGCGCCGAACTGGTTCTGGACGAGTCCGAATTCGGCGGCTTGAAAGTGACCGTCGTGTTCCCGTTACCGGCCACCCGATCTGTCGTTAAAAAGAATGTGGGTAAATTAAGTTTTTTTACCATCAAGAAAAACTCTTGAGGGGCATGTTGCCCGGTTCGAAATGTTTTAGTGCGGCAAACCTCCCAAGAACGTTATGGACGCGTTTGGCAGCAGAGCTTATAGTCAGGGACGCAAGCTTTGCTTGCACAAGCAGGCGCAGGCCTGCACTCCTGCCGAATTCACGCACCAATGACCTACAAGCCGCCCTAAACAAAGAGGAGTAAACCGATGAAAAAAACTATTCTGCTAGCCGTCCTGGCTGGAATCGCCGTATCCGCCCTGTCCTTTTCCTGCATCGCTCAAGCTGAGCCCGACAACAACCTTAAGGTCGTTATAATCCGGCATGGTGAAAAGCCCGATCCCGGCGACAATCTATCATGCCAGGGCGAGAATCGCGCCTTGCAACTCCCGGCGGTTCTATACCAAAAATTCAACATCCCCGATTATACTTATGTCCCTACGCTGGGGCTGGGCAAAGCGACCAAACACGCCAGAATGTTCCAGACGGTTAGCCCATTCGCCATTAAGTATAATCTGACGGTCGACAGCAAATACGAGGAAGACGATTATTCAAAAGTCGCCAAAAATGTACTGGAAAAAACCGGTACGGTTCTGATGGTCTGGGAACACAAGGCGATCCCGCATATTGCCGAGCAGCTGGGGGTAAAAAATCCGCCTTCCTGGCAAGGTCAGGATTTCGACAGTATCTGGGTCATCACTTACCCGGAAGGAAAGGCCGAATTGTCTATCGACCAGGAAGGACTCAAACCGTCGGCAGACTGCAACTTTTAAAAATAAACCACGAATAATCGATCTCCCTAAGTTTCCAAAACAACAATACGATCATCGTCATCCGCAATTTTGCTTCAAAGTCGTCATGCTGCGGGGATTAGCTCCTTCCGCATGGCGGCTTGGCTAACATCAACCTAAGGAAGCGCTGAACAAATCGATTCCGCTCATGGTTCGACAAGCTCACCACGAACGGAATCAACAATTTACCGTTCGTCCTGAGCCTGCCGAAGGACTTAATCAGCGCTTCCCTAAATCATCCGGCTCCTCAATAACCGGATTGACCAGCGTCCCGATACCCTCAATTTCAATCCGGGCGGTTTGCCCCGGCAGCATATAGCCGCGCGGCTTCATTTTTACGCCAACCCCGGCCGGCGTGCCTGTGGCGATCACATCGCCCGGCTCCAGTGTCATCGCTTGCGACAAATAAGCGACCATTTCATAGCAGTTGAAAATCATGTTCCGGGTATTGGAGTTTTGCCGCAGTTCGCCGTCTATCCAGGTTTTTAGATTCAGGTTATGCGGGTCGGTAATTTCATCGCCGGTCACTATCCACGGACCTAGCGGGCCGTGGGTATCGAACGATTTGCCCAAGGTAAAGGTCGGCGAACGAAACTGCCAGTCGCGCACCGAAACATCGTTGGCGATGGTGAAGCCGGCAATGACTTGATGCGCCTTATCGACCGGCACATGGCGGCAGCGGGTGCCGATCACAAACGCCAGCTCGCCCTCATAATCCAGCTTATCGGAGACTTTGGGCCGGTGTATCGCATCGCCGGGCCCGATCACGCAGGTGCTTTGCTTGGTGAAAAAGCTGGGGTATTCCGGCTTATCCAGGCCGGTTTCGTCGATATGGTCGGCATAATTCAGGCTAACGCCTAAATACTTGCCCGGCCTTGGCACCGGCGCATGCAGCTTGACCTGCTCCAGCGCGATACGGCCCAAGCCGCTGTCGATCTGCTGCCGCATCGCATCCAGCGCGTCTGCGCCTGAGCTTAGAAATTCAAGCATCGTTGCCGGGATTTTAGTATTATTTTTGCCGTCAACGACAAAGCCTTCAACGACAGCGCCTACACGGGTTTCGTGATTATGAGTAAAGGTTACCAATTTCATAAGTTAAGCTTATCCGTACAATTTTAAATGCCGCTATTGTAAACGTAAGAGTTTGTGCAAAAAAAAGATATAATTAATAATTTTTTAACGCAGAGGATCAGAAGATGAACGAAAACTGGATTGCTCCATCCATCCTGTCAGCCAATTTCGCCAAACTGGGCGAAGATGTCGACAATGTTTTAAAAGCGGGCGCGGATATTGTGCATTTCGATGTGATGGACAACCATTTCGTACCTAACCTGACCATCGGGCCGTTGGTTTGCGAAGCGCTGAGAAAACACGGCGTAACCGCGCCGATTGACGTGCATTTGATGGTTGAGCCTGTCGACCGCATTATTCCCGACTTCGCCAAGGCCGGCGCCAGCATTATCACGTTCCACCCCGAAGCCTCCGTGCATATCGACCGCACCCTGCAATTGATTAAAGATTGCGGCTGCAAGGCCGGACTGGTATTCAACCCAGGTACGCCGCTGCATCATCTGGATTACGTGATGGATAAACTGGACATGATTTTGCTGATGTCTGTTAACCCCGGTTTCGGCGGCCAGTCATTCATCCCTTCAGCGCTGGATAAGTTGCGTCAAGTCAGAAAAAGAATCGACGACAGCGGCTTCGATATTCGCCTGGAAATCGACGGCGGCGTTAAAACCGACAACATCCGTGCGATTAAAGAAGCCGGTGCCGATACTTTCGTGGCAGGTTCGGCGATTTTCAGCCAGCCTGACTACAAAAAAGTGATCGATGACATGCGCGCTGAATTGGCTAAAGCAGGCTAAAGACCAACAATGCGCAGGGTGGATTGCCTAACGGCGAATCCACCCTGCGCATTCATTCTTTAATGTTAAAAATGGCTAACAAAAGAGCTACAAAAATGAAAACAACGCTTTATCCAATCGAAGAGCTACACAAGAAGCCATGCAATTTATTAACATTAAAACAAAAACTAAAGTTATTGCATTGGCGTTACAAGAGTTAATTAATAAAAATAAAGTTGCAGAACTAAAATTTTATAAAGGTAAGGTAAACCTCAATTTTGACCTTGATTCGCTTAGAAAGCGCAATACACATCCTGATGATAGTTCTGTATTTTAAAAGCGGCCTCACTTGCCGAACTCTATATAGCTGAATAACAAATGACTCCTGAACAATTCAATCACTATGCCCTTCAGGGCTACAACCGCATCCCGGTTTGCCGCGAAGTGCTGGCCGACTTGGATACGCCCTTGAGCGCCTACCTGAAACTGGCCGACGGCGCTTATTCCTATTTATTTGAATCGGTGCATGGCGGCGAGCAATGGGGCCGTTATTCGATTATCGGACTGCCCTGCAAGACCATCGTCAAAATCACCGGCAATCAAATCCGCCTGGAACAAAACGGCGAACTGCTGGAATCGATCACGCACGACAACCCGCTGATCTGGATCGAGCAGTTCAAGGAACGCTACAACGTTCCCGACATCGACACGCTGCCCCGTTTTAACGGCGGACTGGTCGGCTATTTCGGCTATGAAACCATCGGCTATATCGAACCGAAGCTGCGCAGCACCGGCAAGCCCGACCCGCTGGGCAATCCCGACATCCTGCTGATGGTGTCCGAAGAAATGCTGGTGTTCGACAACCTGTCCGGCAAAATGCTGCTGCTAACTCACGCCGATCCTGAACAAGACGATGCTTATAACCGAGCCGTTGCGCGGGTCGATGATTTGGCCGCCAAACTGCGCGAACTGCAAGCCAAGCCGGTAAAGAATCACACGCGCAACAAAGTCGAAGAGTCCGATTTCATCTCGGGCTTTACCCAGCAAGGCTTTGAAGATGCGGTACTGAAAGCCAAGGAATACATCACCGACGGCGACATCATGCAGGTGGTGCTGTCGCAACGCATGTCGATCCCTTACAGTGCTTCGCCGCTTAACTTATACCGGGCTTTGCGCTGTTTGAACCCTTCGCCGTACATGTTTTACCTGAACCTGGACGATTTCCATATCGTCGGTTCGTCGCCGGAAATTTTGGTCAGGCTGGAAGACAACATGGTCACGGTGCGCCCGATTGCCGGTACCCGCCGTCGCGGCGAAACGCCGGAGCAGGATCTTGAGCTGGAACAAGACCTGCTGGCCGACCCCAAGGAACTGGCCGAGCATTTAATGCTGATCGACCTGGGCCGCAACGATGTGGGCCGGGTCGCGGAAATCGGCACCGTGCAGTTGACCGACAAAATGATCGTCGAACGCTATTCGCATGTGATGCATATCGTCTCCAACGTCACCGGACAGTTGCAGCAGGGCGACAACGCGTTCGACGTGCTGGCCGCGACTTTCCCCGCCGGTACCGTCAGCGGCGCGCCGAAAATACGCGCAATGGAAATTATCGACGAGCTGGAACCGGTCAAGCGCGGCGTTTATGCCGGCGCAGTCGGCTACATAGCCTGGTCCGGCAACCTCGATACCGCCATTGCGATCAGAACCGCCGTGATCAAAAACAACATGTTACATATACAAGCCGGTGCCGGCATCGTTTACGATTCGGTGCCCAGAAACGAATGGGATGAGACCATGAATAAAGGCCGCGCAATTTTCCGCGCCGTGAGTATGGCCGAAGCGGGTTTGGAAGGGGAGCAGTCATGAGCGCCGTCAAAGTCGTCATGGTCGATAACTATGACTCATTCACCTACAACCTGGTGCAATATTTCGGCGAGTTAGGCGCCGATGTGACCGTGGTGCGTAACGATCAGGTGACCGTAGCAGACATCGAAAAGCTCGCGCCCGATAAACTGGTGATTTCCCCCGGCCCCTGCACGCCCAAAGAAGCGGGCATATCGGTTGAAGCCATTTTAAAACTTGCAGGCAAACTTCCTATTCTGGGCGTTTGTCTCGGGCATCAAAGCATCGGCTATGCATTCGGCGGCAATATCGTCCACGCCAAAAGCATCATGCACGGTAAAACCTCGCTTATTTTTCATAAGGATCAAGGCGTGTTTAAAGGCCTGAACAATCCGTTCACCGCCACCCGCTACCATTCGCTGGTCATCGAACAATCGACATTGCCCGATTGCCTGGAAATAACCGCCTGGACGCAGGATTCAGCAGGCAAACTGGATGAAATCATGGGCGTCAAGCACAAAGAGCTGGATATTGAAGGCGTGCAATTTCATCCCGAGTCGATCCTGACCGAGCATGGGCATGATATGTTGAGGAATTTTTTGGAAAGGTGATACACCTACGCACCAACGTCATAGATACCGACACATAATTAAGACAATAACACATCAACTGAAAGCATAAAAACCACGAAGGATACGAAGAATAAACTTCGTGCCCTTCGTGTCTTCGCGGTTAATCAATCAGGAGTGCATCATGAGTCGTATCGTCTGGCTATTCTTAAGCGCCGTATTGTTTGTATCAGCCACTCAGGCGAAGCCGTTAACCCCTGAACAGGTACCGGAACCGCTCAAACCCTGGATAGCCTGGGTATTGCAGGACAGCCCCGAACCTCCCTGCCCTTTTATCTACAACAGCTATGAGCAAAAACGCTGTAGCTGGCCTACCCAAACACAGCTGGATTTAACGACCGGAAAAGGCGTTTTTTCGATGATCTGGACTGTGTACCGGGACAGCTGGATTAGCTTGCCGGGCGACAAAACACACTGGCCGCTTAATGTGACGGTTAACAACAAGACCGCGCTGGTCATGGATAAAGACGGCATCCCGTCGATAAAGCTGACTGCGGGCTTGCAGCACCAAATCAAGGGCGAATTCTTGTGGACCGGCATTCCTGATAACTTAAAGATCCCTGACGACACCGGGCTGATTGATCTGCGCATTAACGGCGCGACCATACCGACACCAACCATCAAAGACGGGCAGCTGTGGCTAAAGGAAAGCGAGATAGGTCTGAAGAAACCGGAAAACCTCCAGAACAACCTCGATATTCAGGTGTTTCGAAAAATCACCGATGACGTACCCGCCGAGGTTCTAACCCGTCTGGTGCTGGAAGTCTCCGGCGAGCAACGCGAGGTGAAATTGCCCCGACCTGTTCCAGACGGTTTTATCCCGCTGAGCTTACAAAGCCCATTGCCCGCCCGACTGGAACCCGACGGGCAGCTGTTGATCCAGCTGCGCCCCGGTCACTGGCAAATCGACATACTAGCCAGAAACAGTCAAGAACTGAATGCGCTGCCGCTCGCTCTCGTTCCCAAGCCGGAGCTTGGGAACGAGCAATTACAATGGCCGGAATCAGAAATCTGGTCATTCGATGCCCGCCCGCAACTGCGCGTCGTTGAAATCGAACAACTCAGCGCGATCGATCCCAGCATGACCAACTTGCCTGACGAATGGAAAAACCTCCCGGCCTATAAAATCAACCAGGGACAGGCTATGGGCTTTAAAACCATACGCCGCGGCGACCCGGAGCCTGAACCCAATCAACTTAATCTATCCAGAAAGCTATGGCTGGATTTCGACGGCGAAGGCTATACCGTCAATGACACGATTACCGGCAACATGACCCGCGGCTGGCGGCTGAATACCCTGCCGCAAACGCAATTGGGAAAAGTCACCTTAAACGGCGGCAACCAGTTTATTACCCAGGACAAATCCGGCAAGCAAGGCGTGGAAGTCAGAACCGGCTCGATAACGCTGGATGCCGACAGCCGTATCGTCGGCGCTGTCGGTTCCACCAGCGCCGTGGGTTGGGAGCAGGACTTTCACACCGTCCACGCCGAACTGAATCTGCCGCCGGGCTGGCGTTTGCTGGCGGCCGGCGGCGTCGATAATGTGCCCGACAGCTGGATTTCCCGTTGGACCTTGCTGGACCTGTTCCTGGTGTTAATCGCAGCGCTGGCGACAGCCAGGCTGTGGAATCCTTATTGGGGAGCCCTTAGCCTGATAACGCTGGTATTGATCTGGCATGAGCCGGGCTCACCTCATTTCGTCTGGCTGAATATTCTGGCCGCAACGGCATTGATCAAGGTCTTGCCGCAAGGCCGGTTTTTAAAATTCATGAGCTGGTATCGCACTGCTTTCTGGCTGGCGTTAATCATGACGAGCTTGCCTTTTATGGTGGAGCAGGTGCGCACCGGCCTTTATCCGCAACTGGAAAGACCCTGGCAATCGCTCAATATGCCCATCTTCCAAGATCGCGGTATTGTTGGAACAACCGTCGAAATGACCGCACCGGCCCCCGTCTCCGAAGCGATCAGCGAGATGAAAGAAAAAATGTTAAGAAAATCGATGCCGTCCGATTCATCCTATTATCCGGCCACGCCGGTCGATTTTGACCGCATCGACCCTAAAGCCAAAGTGCAGACCGGCCCCGGCTTGCCGCAATGGCAATGGAACAAGGTGCGGCTATCCTGGAACGGTTCGGTCGATGCCGGGCAGCAACTGCATTTATGGTATTTAACGCCGACGCTGACTATGTTGCTCAATTTCGTCCGCGTGATTCTGGTCGCGGTGCTGGCTTTGCTGATGTTCGGCGTTGCGGAAAAGCTCAGCTTTAAAAGCTTGCGATCTTCGACACCGTTGCTGCTGTGGTTCTTGCTGTTGCCTCTGCTGTCCATGCCGTCGCCCGAAGCGTATGCCGAGATTCCGGACAAAGCCGTACTGGAAGAACTCAGAAACAAACTGCTGGAAAAACCGGTGCCGCCGGACTGTATGTCAAGCTGCGCGCAAATTCCGCAGATGAAAGTAACCATCACCGACAAGGAACTGGCGATTTCGCTGCAAATTCACGCCCACCAGTCCGTGGCCGTTCCTTTACCCGCCGAATATGAACAATGGTTTCCCAACCAAATCCTGGTTGACGGCAAAACAGCGCCGGGGCTTTACCGCGATAACAAGGACTTGTGGATTAACCTCGGCGCAGGCGAGCATCAGGTTGTACTGAGCGGGACTGCACCTTTGTTAAGCAAATTTACCCTGCCCTTGCCGTTAAAACCGAACTGGGTCGGCATTCAAAATACCGGCTGGCAAGTCATCGGGCTACAGGAAAACGGCGAGGTTGACGATCAACTGCAATTTAGCCGGATAAACCGGGCCGAGCAGCAGAACGCAGCCGAACTGGAACCGGGCGCGCTGCCGCCGTTTGTCAGGGTTGAGCGCACTTTGCAACTGGGCCTCGATTGGCGGGTTGTCACCCGGATCGTTCGCGTTTCCCCGGCAGACTCCGCCGTGGTCTTGGCCGTACCCTTGCTGCCGGGCGAGTCGGTAACCAGCGCCGGTATTCGGGTCAGGGACGGCAAAATCGAGGTGAATATCCCGGCCCAGCAAACCGAGCTGCAATGGGAAGCCACGCTGGAAAAATCGGAAAAAATCGATGTTGTCGCTACTCAAACCGAGCAATGGATAGAAGTGCTGAAAGCGGATATAAGCCCGATCTGGCATGTTGAAACATCCGGCATCGCGATGATCCATCTGAATGACGGCGGGCAATGGTTGCCTGAATGGCGCCCCTGGCCGGGCGAAAAAATCACCCTGCAAGTAACGAGGCCCGAAGCGGTCGAAGGACAGACCCTGACCATCGATAACAGCCGGTTAAGCATCAAACCGGGACAACGCAGCCGGGAAGCCGAACTAAACATCAGTTTAAGAAGCTCGCAAGGATCGCAGCATACCCTGATCCTGCCGGAACAAGCCGTATTGCAAAGCGTCGCTATTGACGGGCAGAACCAACCGATCAGGCAGGATGGGCGGAAGCTTACCGTACCGGTTAACCCCGGCAAACAGCAGGTCTCTGTCAGCTGGAAGGAAGCTGCCGGCATAAGCACCGTCATGACGACGCCGCAGGTAGACTTAGGCGCGGCCAGCGTCAACACAAACATCAATATAGGCCTGGGCCAAGACCGCTGGGTATTGTTTGCGATGGGACCGAAGCTGGGGCCCGCGGTTTTATTTTGGGGCGTGCTGATTATTATTTTTATGTTGTCGCCGGGCCTCGGCAAAATCCCGCTGACGCCATTAAAAGCCCGGCAATGGTTTTTATTATTGGTTGGGCTTAGCCAGATTCCCCTTGAATCGGCAGGCGTTGTTATTGCGTGGTTAATGCTGCTGGGCTGGCGCAAGACGCAACAGGCTTCCGGCTTGCGCTATTTTAACGCGCTGCAAGTTATCATCGGCGGCTTAACCGTGGTATCGCTGGGCCTGTTGTTTTTGGCGGTCGAGCAGGGGCTGCTGGGTTCGCCCGATATGCAGATCACCGGCAACCAGTCCTCGGCGTTCAACCTAAACTGGTATCAGGATAGAAGCCCGGCGACTTTGCCGATAGCGACGCTGGTCTCGGTGCCGCTGATAGTCTATCGGTTATTGATGCTGGCCTGGTCGCTCTGGCTGGCGGTGTCTTTGCTCAACTGGCTGAAATGGGGCTGGGAATGTTTTTCCAGCAACGGGCTTTGGCATAAAGCCGCAAAGAAAGAGAAAGCGGCAGCCGTCGAACAAGAAGACAAGTGGTTAACCGATAATCAGAAAGATAAATAATTAACCACGAAGACACGAAGCTCTTATTTTCGCTTTCCTTCGTGTCTTCGTGGTGCATTAATCAACCTGCTACATTTTTAGGCCCAATAAAACCGCCATGTCAACCTTCCACTTCCAGCAATTTTCCGTACTACAACAACACTCGGGCATGAAAATATGCACAGATGCCGTGTTGTTCGGCGCGATGGCCCCGGTCACTCCGGGCGACCAGGTGCTGGACATCGGCACCGGCACCGGGGTGCTTGCGCTGATGGCGGCCCAGCTGGGCGCGGCGAAAGTGACCGCCGTGGAATTGACTGAAGAAGCCTTTAAAGAGGCCGACATCAACTTCAACAACAGCCCGTGGGCAAAAAGCCTTGAAGCCGTGCACCAGGATATTCAAAGCTTTTCCTTAACAGGCGGCCGCCAATACGACTTGATCATTAGCAACCCGCCGTTCTTTGAAAATCACAACAAAACTACCGAAGTCCTCAGAAACACCGCCCGGCACACCGATCAATTGCCCTTTGCCGATTTGATCGGCATAGCAGCAGGTTTATTAGCCCCACAGGGCTTGTTTTATCTGCTGATTCCCCCTCATGCGCTCGCCCAGTTTTCCGCCCAGGCCTTAGCCGCAGGGCTTTATTTGATCAATCAAACCGATTTTCGGGGCTATGCGCATAACCAAGCCAAAATATCCGCACTGACCTTCAGCCGCACAGCAGCTTCGATTACGGTAAAATTATTGACGATTTATGAATCCCACAACGTTTATAGCCGGGACAGTGAAGCTTATTTGGCGGATTTTCTGTTGCGGCTTACCAATGGCCGGCAGCCAAACCTGGAAAATAAGTCAGCATAGAAATAGCGGATCGCCCCGTGGAAACGAAAGCATTTCCCAATAGCCAACGTTTATCCGGCTATAAAGACCGTTTTGAAAAGAGGCTATATCCTTACACGATTGGAAACCAATCGTTAATCAGTTTATGATTACACATCAGGATGGAATGCCTGATTTTCTTAACGGCGGTTTACACGGAACATTTCACTCTTCATATCCGATACTTTTTGAAGGTGAGGTTTCCACGTTGATGACTGTAAACATAATTACAATTAAACGCAGTATCTAAACGAAATTAAGGATCTTATGGAAGAACTATTCATCGGCTGGCTAAAGGAATACGGTTACGCTATTTTGTTCCTCTGGAGCATACTGGAAGGAGAAATGGGGCTGATCATGGGGGGAATCATGTCTCATACCGGGGACATGCAATACTTTGTGACGATTTTTGTGGCGGGACTCGGGGGATTCACTGGAGATCAAATCTATTTTTACATTGGCCGCTTTAATAAGGGGCTTATACAGCGCAAACTGCATAGCCAGCGGCGCAAGTTTGCGATTGCGCATTTGCTTTTAAGAAAATACGGTTGGCCCATCATTTTTATGCAGCGCTATATGTACGGCCTGCGCACCGTCATCCCGATGTCGATTGGCATTACCAAGTATTCGGCAAAAAAATTCGCATTGATAAACCTTCTCAGCGCATGGGTGTGGTCCGCTATTACGGTAACGCCGGCTTATTTCTACGGGGAGGAAATATTGAACTTATTGGCCTATGCTAAAGAGCATTGGTATTTTGCGCTGCCGATAGCAGGGGGATTTCTTTATGCAATTCATGCCTATTTCCAAAAACTGGAACGTCATATCTTGCAAAAGCGGAATAACCGTTTTTCGAACGCCGAGACACAGGCGTTGGCCGACATACAAAAGATATAGCGAACGTCGGGCATGCTTTTGATGCCCGACATTTCAATGGGAGCTAGTCGCCCGTAATCCGGGCAATGAAACAGATATTGCCCGGCCACATTTGGAGTGGTTTTTGAATGTTGACCCGGTTAGTTGACAACGCGATGTCCGCGGTTTCTCATACAGTTGGAATAAGCCCTTTTATATTCAGATTCCGCATCAATACCTTGTTTAGCGCCGCCACCGATACCGCCTGCCGCCGCGCCTATCGCTGCTCCTGTTCCGGGACTCCCGGTTATAGCGCCTATAGCCGCGCCGCCGGCCGCGCCGATTAAGCCGCCCACGCCTGCGCCGATAGCCGCTTCCTTTGCAGTTCCGCCTGACGCATGGCTTGCAAGGTCTTTACATTCAGCCATGTCCTGGCTGATTCGGCCGGCATTAGGATCATTATAGGTATCGACGGTTGGCGTCCATCCGGTTTGACTGGCGCAAGCCGAAAGTAAAAGGCCGCCTGCAAAAACGAAACTGGTTGTTAGTTTTTTCATATTGATTACCTCTGGTGGAGTTGTTTTTTTTCAGGATAGCTAATTGTTCATGAATAAAATATGAACGCATCGGCACTATTGTACTTAATAAATTAATTAGCGCTTTATATATGTTTTCAGTATGGCGCGAGTCAATACTTTCAATCAATAAGTAATATCACTAACCGGTAAAGTCCAAGCTGTTTTTTTAGGGCTACAAATCCCTTAAAACCTGAAGTGGCGGCTTGTTAACCACATTTCTTACGCCCCAGCAGCCCGCCAAGCCCACAAACAAAGCGCCGGTTAACGGCGCTATGCCCCATAAATAGAAATTAGCACGGTACTCCATATGCATGACTTGGGTGTACAAAGCGTAGAGCATGGCCTCCGAGATGATGACAGCCAACAGGCCGGAAATCAATCCGAGCAGACTAAACTCGATGATGTGGGTTTTCCGTAGAAACGTGCGGTTGGCGCCCAGCGTCCGCATTAACGCCCCCTCATAAATACGGCTGTCCAAGCTTGCATATACGGCGGCGAACAATACGGTAAATCCGGCCATCAACGCAAAGTACAGCAGATAGTTTATCGCTTGGGTCAATTGCGCCAGAATGGTTTGAAATTGGCGCAAGATTAAATCGACTTCCAGAACGGTGGTGCTGGGATATTTTTTGACCAGCGCGTTTAAAACATCCTTTTTGGCTTCCGGCAAATAAAAGCTGGTGATAAACGTGCTGGGGAACGCGTCCAGCGTACCGGGCGAGAAGATCATGTAAAAATTCGGCTTCATCGTATCCCAGCGCAGCTCCCGGATGCTGGAAACCGCCGCTTCAAATTGCTCGCTGCCGACGGTAAACGTCAAGCGGTCGCCCAATTTTATTTTCAGGCTCTTGGCTAATTTCTGCTCGACCGAGACTTGTCCGGTTTGCGCATCCGCCCACCAGCTTCCGGCAGTGATGTTGTTTTCCTCCGGCAGCTCTTTGCTCCAGGTCAGGCTTAATTCCCGATGGGTGGCGTTTTCACCTTGCGAGTCCTTGCTGACGATTTGTTGCACCGGCGTGTTGTTGATCGCTACTAGACGGCCTCTGACTACCGGGTAAAACCGGCTGCCGTCGATTTGTTGCTGTTGCAGGTCTTGTTGAAAGCCTTGTTGCTGATCGGGAAAAATATTCAGCGCGAAATGATTCGGCGCATTAGCGGGCAACTGTTTTTGCCAATCCTCGATCAAATCGGTACGCACAATAAAACTGAGCACCATCGCCGTCAACGTAAGACTGAAAGCCAGTATTTGGCCGACGCTGCTCCCACTGTTTTTTAACAAGCCCTGTAAACCGAAACGCCAAACCAAGCCAAGATGCGGCAACAGCCTCCGGCTAAACCGCAGCAGGGCAAAAATAAGCACACCGAGCAGCAGCAACGCACCCAGGCCTACGCCGATAATGGTCACGGTCATTTTCAGGTCATCGGTATAGCGCCAGATCAATACGCCGATAATACCGGTTGCCAAGCCGTAAATCAGCCATGCGCTGCTGGGCAAAGGTTCCAGCTCGCGGCGCAATACCCGTAACGGCGAAACTTTTTTAAGACGCAATAGCGGCGGCAGCGCAAAACCCAGCAAAACAGCCATGCCGATAATAAAGCCGAAAAAAACCGCCAACAAACCGGGGCTGGCGACCTGCTGCGGCAATAGCGATCTTAATAAATGAAACAGCGCCTGCTGCGTAAACCAGCCCAACAGACAGCCTATCGCGCTGGCTACCAACCCCAAAACGACAAACTGGCTGCCGTAAAGCCGGAGTATTTCGTTCTGCTTGCAGCCCAGACAGCGCAAGATGGCCGTGGCGTTAAAATGCCGTTCGATATAGCGGCGGGTCGCCATCGCTATCGCCACGCCGGAAATCAAGATGACGACAATGCTGGACAAGCCCAGATAACGTTCAGCGCGTTCCAGCGCCGAACCCAGCTCCGGGCGGTCGTCATGAATGTCCATGATGCGCTGGGACGGATTCAACTGCGGTTTGATCCAGCGATTAAATTCGGTTAACGCCTTACTGTCGCCGCTGAACTGGAAGAAATAATGCACATGGCTGCCCGGCTGCAAAACGCCGGTTGCCTGTAAATCGTCCGCATTAATCATCACGCGCGGGGAAAAGCTGTACAAATCGCCGCGTTTGTCCGGTTCGTAGGTAATAATATTGCTGACGATGAGCTTAAGCTCGCCCACCGTTAACATGTCGCCGAGATTAAGTTTAAGCGCCGACAGGACGCGTTTTTCAACCCAGGCGGTTCCGGGTTTTGGCCCGGTGTGTTCGACGGACTCAACCGGCCCCTCACCGATAGTTTTTAAAAAACCGCGCAACGGATAAGCGGAACTGACCGCCTTAATTCCAGACAGCAACAGCTCGTCATGCTCAATCAACACGCTGGAAAACTCCAGCGTTTGCGCTTGAGCGAGATTGAGTTGCGCCGCCTTGGACAGCCATTCGGCAGGAATCGTGCTCGGGCTTGCAATCACCAGATCGGCCGCCAGAAATTCCGCCGCCTGCGTGGTCATCGTGCGTTGCAGGCGGTCTGCAAACAGCGATACCGCAGTTGAACTGGTAACTGCAATGATCAAAGCCAGCCCCAGTATCGTCAACTCGCCGGAACGGCTGTCGCGCCATAACAGCCGTAATGCCAAATTAAAACGTGTCATAAGTGTGCCTATAAAATTTATGCTTGGAATTCACCACGAAGACACGAAGAACACGAAGGTTTAAAAAGCTTTTAGTCAGGTTATTAGCCTTTCGATAGCCATCGAGATACTTGGCTGTAGTCATTAAGACGCGCCTGGCAACTTCGTGTTCTTCGTGTTTTCGTGGTGAAGCTATATAAAAATGCGCCCTGAATCCAGTTTAATAATGCGTTGACAGCGAGCAGCCAGGGCTTGGTCATGCGTCACCAGGATCAACGTGGTGTGATTTTCCTGATTAAGCTCGAACAGCAAATCGATAATATGCGCGCCGGTTTTGCTGTCCAAATTGCCGGTCGGCTCGTCGGCAAACAAAATAGCGGGCTTAGTCACAAAAGCCCTGGCCAGGGCCACGCGCTGTTGCTCGCCGCCGGAAAGTTTCTGGGGCGTATGCGATAAACGATGCGACAGGCCGACCCTGCCCAATAATGCGGCAGCTAAGGCTTTGGCGTTTTTATCGCCGCTTAATTCCAGCGGAAGCATCACGTTTTCCAGCGCGGTTAATCCTTGCAGCAATTGAAAGGACTGGAACACAAAGCCGATCAGTTCGTTGCGCATCGCCGCCCTGCCGTCTTCGTCCATCGCGGTTAATAATTTCCCGTTCAGGCTGATGGTTCCCGAGGTCGGCATATCCAACCCGGCCAGCAGGCTGATTAAGGTTGATTTGCCCGAACCGGACGCGCCGACGATCGCAACACTCTCACCGGATTTGATTATCAAATCTATGGATGACAAGATATGCAATAATCCATCGGACGTAGTAACCGATTTACCCAGGTTTTCCGTTACGATAACGTCAGAATCCTGTTGGGAGCCGTTGTTTAATGATTGAGTTTGCATAATGACCCGTTTTTTATTTGCCGTGATAATTTCGTTGATGTCGATGACCGCTACGGCCAAGTCCATTGTTGTATTGGGCGATAGTATCAGTGCCGGATACGGAATTGAAGTCTCGCAAGGCTGGGTGGCGTTATTGCAGCAAAAACTGGATCAACAAGGCACAGGCCATATCATCCATAATGAAAGCATCAGCGGCGACACCACCGCCGGCGGCTTGGCGCGGATAGACGCCGCCTTGGCCTTGCACAAGCCGGCCGTCGTCATCGTTGAACTGGGCGCCAATGACGGCTTGCGCGGTTTGCCGCCGACTCTGATAAAAAATAATCTTGCCGGAATTATCCAGCTCGCCCGGCAAAACGGCGCGAAGGTGCTGTTGCTGAGCATGAAAATTCCGCCCAATTACGGCAAACGTTATATCGATTTGTTCTACACTATTTACCCGCAATTAGCTACGGAACTGGGCATCCCGTATGTGCCTTTTATTATGGAAGATGTCGCCCTGACCCAGGATATGATGCAACAAGACGGCCTGCATCCGAATGCCAAAGGGCAGCCGGTCATTGCAGATAAAGTATGGCCGCAGCTGCTGCCTCTATTAAAATAATAAAACTTCAACAAGAAGAGAACCGCAAATGAAAACATTAACACTTGAAAAAGCCAACATCATCATCAATACCGCAACCAACAAAGCCCGCAAATTACACATGGCGCCGATTACCGTGGTGGTTTTGGACGAGGCCGGGCATTTAAAGGCCATGCAGCGGGAGGACGGCGCGACCGTAATCAGACAGCAGATTGCGACCGCAAAAGCCTGGGGAGCCGTTAGCATGGGCATCTCATCACGCAGTCTGGCCAGCGTGGCGGAAGAAAGACCGGGCTTCATGAATGCACTGATAAACATAGCGGATGGACAAATCATGCCGGTTCCGGGCGGCGTCTTGATTCGCGATACCAAAAACCATGTGATCGGCGCAGTAGGCATCAGCGGCGACAGTTCCGACCAGGACGAGCGTTGCGCGATTGCAGGCATCGAAGCGGTGGGATTTATTGCCGGAATTTAAGACCTGAATATCCAAAACTTATCCCCGCTCTAAACCGGGATAACTAACCAAGCTGTTTGAAGATTTAACAAAAGAACGGAAAACCTATGTGCTGGAGTGGAGAAGCTTCAACCGTATTAGCGACTATCGGATTATCGAGCACCGCTTATTTTTATTATAAAAAAGAACCGGCCCCGCTTTGTTACGCCTTGGGCTTCTTTTCGTTAATGGAAGCCTTGCAGGCCTATACCTATACGGTGATTGACGATTGCGCCAACCCCGGCAATCAGGTCGCGACCTTGTTAGGCTATATCCATATCGCTTTCCAGCCGTTTTTTGTCAACGCGGTGTCGATGTATTTCATCCCCGAAAAAGTCAGGGATAAGATTTCCGCATCGGTTTATTTTATCTGTCTGGTGACCACGGTCTGCCTGTTGATACGATTGTATCCGTTCGAATGGGCGCCGTTCTGTTACGAGGTTAAAACCCGGTTTATCCTGTATGCCGAGTCGTTCAACGTGCCTTTTTGCGGCAGGCGGATCTGCTCTACGTCCGGCGACTGGCATATCGCCTGGGAAATTCCGGCGACGGCCAATCTGGTGCTGTTCAATATGTATGTTGTCGCGGCATTTGTGATGCCTATCTTCTACGGCTCCTGGAAAATGACCGCCTACCACATTGCTACCGGACCGCTGCTGGCTTGGATGACCACCAGCAATCCCAACGAATGGGCGGCGGTCTGGTGCTTGTATTCGATAGGTTTATTGCTGCTGCTGGTCAAGACGCCGATACGCAATTATCTGCATGTACGCAGCTGGTTTTGGTGGAAGTATCTGAAAGCCTGAAAAGCTCTATCAGAGTAATTCTTAAAAGATTATCACCACGAAGACACGAAGGACGCGAAGAATTAAAACTTTTGCGCTGGTTCCCAAGCTCCGGCTTGGGAACCCAGTTAGCGAAGCTCCAGCTTCGCGACTCGGGAAGCTGGAGCTTCCAAGACTGCATTCCCAAGCCGGAGCTTGGGAACGAGCGAACGAATGGGCGGCGGTCTGGTGCTTGTATTCGATTGGGTTATTACTGCTGCTGGTCAAGACGCCGATACGCAATTATCTGCATGTACGCAGCTGGTTTTGGTGGAAGTATCTGAAAGCCTGAAAAAGCCCTATCAGGGGAGTTTTTAAAAGATTATCACCACGAAGACACGAAGAATTAAAACTTCGTGTCTTCGTGTCTTCGTGGTGAATAAAAAAACTTTTATTCGCCTGTGGGTAATGAGAAGTTACATATTCGATAACAATAAAGCTTAGTCCCGCGCCGGTCTTCGATCCGTACCACCGATTCCGGCTGCCAAGCCGGTACCGGGAAGGATGAGGAGATAAACAAGCTGCCGGGGCGCATTTCACGCCTGACTTTTTCGCCCAGTTCAGCCATGACCGCCGGGGAAAGAAACGCAAACACCACATCGTAACGGACAAGATTGCAGTCCCAGAAGCTGGCGCGTTTTACAGCCGCATTCGGCAGCTTGCGGCAACGCCAGGCGGTGATAAGCCAAGGTAGCGGCGCGCGTTCCCAGGCATCGACCTTCACTGCCGGCTGCTGCGCCAGCGGCGCCGCCACCGAGCCGACTCCCGCGCCAAGGTCGGCGAATACACCGGCATGTTCCCGTTCGACAATCGCCGCCACCGCATCCGCTACGGCGTTTGAGGACAAAAACAGCGGCACATCGCCCTTGACCGTACCCCAAAATACCAGCGCCAGCAGCAGCACGGCCGACAAATACAGCCAGGAAGGCAGCTGCAAGGTGAGCATCGCGATTGCGATGGGCAGAAACAACAAGTGAATCGGGAACCACCAGTACGGCTGGCGTAAAACGACAGACCACAAGGCAGCTGTCGCGCCTTGTGCCAGCACCAACCGCCAGACGCCGTGAAACAGCACCGGCGACATCCAGGCCAGAATCATCGTAAGCGCCAGACCCAGCGCCTGCGCGGCCAGCGCTTTGGGTAATGTTGTCAGGCTTCTTGCCCGCGGTTACTTTTTCGGGGAATCCGGTTTGGTCGCAGGAACATCGGGCACCGGCACAGGAACCGGGGCGGAAGCCGGAGCCAAGATTTTGGACACAGCGTCTTTAGCGGCCTGTTCCTCCAGGGCTTTTTGCCGGTTGCCTTCGCCAAACAGCGTAGCGGAAACCATAAACAGCACGGTCGATATAACCAGGACTAAAAACCTGTCCGGTTTTTTCAAAAAGAATAAAGGCCATTTAGGCTTAATCATTCCGACAACAAAAAAAAGCAGGGTCCAGATCCCTGTATGAAAAGCGGCGGTTATCAGCATTATAATTACCCGTTAACTTACATTTAGATAGATTTAGATTATTATTAGTCGGGCGGTCGCGAGTCCATGCACGCAATCCAACACTGCCCGGCGTCATTTTAACGGTTTTACTTTAATTGTTGGCATTGCTTTTTCTCATTCGGTTGAAGTCCGGCACATCCCGTGTCAAAAAATCAGGGGGTTTTATGGGTGGTTTTGTTTTAGCATTTTTGGTTTTCGCTGTCTTGATCGTGTTTATGAGCGTCAAGGCGGTTCCCCAAGGCATGGAATACACCGTCGAGCGCTTCGGTAAATATACCCGTACGTTGGATCCCGGCTTTAACGCTATCTGGCCGATTTTTGAGAGCATCGGCAATAAGATGATCATGATGGAACAGGTAATGGACGTGCCGTCCCAGGAAGTGATCACCAAAGATAACGCGATGGTCACCGTGGACGGGGTGATTTTCTACCAAGTCATGGACGCCGCCAAGGCCGCTTATGAAGTCAGCCAGCTGGGCTGGGCCATCCTGAATCTGGTGATGACCAATATCCGTACCGTCATGGGATCGATGGATCTGGACGAGTTGTTGTCGCGCCGTGACGACATCAATGCACGGCTGCTGTCCGTGGTAGACGATGCAACCACACCGTGGGGCATCAAAGTCACCCGTATCGAAATAAAGGACATTGCCCCGCCCAAGGATTTGGTCGAAGCCATGGGCAGGCAAATGAAAGCCGAGCGCTTGAAACGCGCCTCGATTCTTGAAGCCGAAGGCTTAAGGCAGTCCGAGATTTTACGCGCGGAAGGCGCGCAACAGGCGGCCATCCTGGAAGCCGAAGGCCGCAAAGAAGCCTCCTACCGCGATGCCGACGCCCGCGAACGGCTGGCCCAAGCGGAAGCCAAAGCGACATTAATGGTGTCGGAAGCCATCGCCAAAGGCGACGTCCAGGCCATTAACTATTTTGTCGCGCAAAAATACATCGAGGCGTTAAAAGACATAGGCGCCGCCAACAACAGCAAACTGGTTTTTATGCCGCTGGACTCATCAAGCGTGATTGGCGCCATCGGCGGCATTAGCGAACTGGCGAAAGAAACCATGTCCAATAGCGCTAAAAAGAGCTGACATGGATCAATTAACAATTGTTTTCTGGAACTGGTGGGTACTGGCGCTCGGGCTGTTAGTCATAGAGCTGCTGGTCCCCGGCTTTTTCTTCCTGTGGATGGCGGCATCCGGCTTTGTCACCGGCTGCCTGCTGTTGCTGATACCTGTGATCGGCACGGACTTGCAGGTATTGATTTTTTCCGTCCTGTCGGTTGCCGCGATCGCTGTCTGGAAGCTTTACGGCAAAAAACATCCGATAGCGACAGACCACCCCTTGCTGAACAAACGCGGCGCTCAATACATCGGCCGAGTCTTCAGCCTGTACAAACCGATAGAAAACGGCGAGGGAACAATAAAAGTCGATGATTCGATCTGGAAAGTTCATGGCGAAGATTGCGATATATCCACCAAGGTAAAAGTCGTCGCGATTCGCGGCACGGTGTTTGACGTGGAAAAGGCTAAATAACGGTAAAGACGCGGTTGCGCCGGTTTGTTTACGATTACGCCGGCCCAAACCGCCTCAAGTAAACCGCTAAAATCCACTGCTCCCCTCCCCTGTTTCTACGCGCCGCGTCCAACGCAAAATCAATCCTCCTGCCTCGTCTATTTTGACGATCCCGGCCTTATAACGCCGATAAAAGCAATTTTCTGTGTCGTGACAATGAAATGAGACAAAGAATAAGACGGGACGATTGCAAATAAGCTTTCACTGTATGCGTTACGCTGGAATAACGCTTAGGAACGTGCATGAAATAACTTGAGCAAGTTTTATTTTTCATTTTTTAACCATGAAGGACATGAAAGGTTTAAGTCTTCATGTCCTTCATGCTCTTCATGGTAATTGCCTAAATTAATTTATGCACGGTCCTTAGCTGAAACCGCTGAATTCAAGGACCCGGTAGCGGAAAGTGAAGCGGATAATATCTTCTAATTAGATACAAACATCTAATATTGTCGTTTTATTAAATATAAAATTCTCTTTAAACTTCCCGCCAACGTAATCGATACATTTCAACTTCGATAGTGAGTATTTCATGGCGCTTAAATTAGAAAAAACATATAGAGATCCGCGAACAACTGAAATCGCAAACCAGATTGCCGTCATTTTACAAGAGATTAAGTTCGGTTCGATTGAAATTACCATTCACGAAAACAAGGTTGTACAAATCGAGCGTAGGGAGAAACTACGCTTTGACAATAAAAAATAATTTTCTATTTCTACCGTAAAAAACGGCGAAAGCATTACCACATCATAAATACAAACCGACCGGATCACCGGAAGTTACTGTACCCAACAGAGATTTTAGGTGAACATCATGAAGCGTAAACTCGTAAATACCGCGTCGGTAGCCGGTGCCTTGGGCCTGTTGCTGGCATGGCCCGGCTTGGCGAATGCCGAGGATTATTACCGTAAGACTAAAGGCTATCGCGTCGAACCGGACACCGATCCGCCGGCTTATGTGCGAAATCTGAGCAAGACCCAATTCAAGCAGTTCCGTGATGTGGATTGGCTGGATGTGGGCCTGGACTTCCGCACCCGCTACGAGTACCGGGAAAACGATTACCGGCGCAGGAACGATTCCACAACCGGCGCTACGTTATCCTCTTATCGCAACGATCCCGACAATCTATGGCTGTTGAGAACCCGTGGCTATGTCGGCGTAAAAGACATTCTCGACCCCTTGCGCTTTGCGGTCGAGTTTGAAGACGCCCGCAGTTACAACGGTTTGTATGAAAAGACCGATTCCGATGTCAACGAGTTTGAAATAATTCAGGGCTATGCCGAGTTATACTTTGACAATGCGCTCGGCCATAACCGGCCGTTAAGCATCCGCGCCGGCCGCCAGGCTTTGGAATTGCTGGATCGACGTCTGGTGGGCAGCAACCAGTTCCGCAACACCACAAATAACTTCGAGGGTTTCCGTGTCCGATTCGGCAAGAAACAAAACAACTGGGATCTGGATACATTTGCCTTTCAGCCGGTTCAGCGTTTGAAATACGACTTCGACCAACCCGATGAAGATACCTGGTTTTACGGCGGCGTGCTGAGTATCCGGCAATGGTCGGATTACATCACCATCCAGCCCTACTTTATGGGGCGCAAGGTCAATGGCGATCCTTATAATAGGATTGTTGCCGACCGCAAGAACAGTATGGATATTTTTGCACCGGGCTTACGGGTTTACGGCTTGTTCGGCGACAGCGGCTTCGATTTCGATGCCGACATCAACAAACAGTTCGGCCGGTTTGGCTATACCAGAACGGGCGTGGCCAAGGAGCTGGAGCTTCAGCACGATGCACTGGCTTACTCTTTGGAAACGGGTTACACCTTTGACCATGACTGGAAACCCAGAGTCAGCGCCTATTACGGTTTCGGTACCGGCGACAAGGATCCCAATAGAAATGCTTCAAGCGGCTCGAACGAAAAATTCGATGCATTTTACGGCTTCAACCAGCCGTGGTCGCGCAACGACTATTTCTCCTGGGATAACGTGCATGCGCCCAAAGCCCGCCTGGAGTTCACCCCGCACAAAGATGTCCGCCTCGACGCCGGTTATGGCGCGTTCTGGCTGGAAAGCGAAACCGAGGCCTGGAACCGGGCTAACCTGAGGGATACAACGGGCCGAAGCGGCAGTTTCCTGGGCCATGAGCTCGACTTCCGCATGCGCCACAAACTCAATCCGTATGTCGACTGGAGCTTAAGTTACGCCCGTTTCGAACCAGGCAGCTTTACCAGGGCGCAGGCCGCACCGACCGGTCCTTTCACCACTGAGGCCAGCAACTTCTTCTACTTTGAAGTCAGCTTGAATGCATTTGGCGATGGCAAGCCCAAATTATAACGAGGTCGGCGCCGAACAACTTGATTCCGTTCATGCTTCGACAGGCGTCTCTCCTGAGCGCAATCGAAACACTCAGCACTAACGGAATCAATGCCTTAGCGTTCACCCTGAGTCTGCCGAAGGGCTCAATCAGCGCTTCTCCCTCGTCCTACCGGATTTTCCGGCCTTGTCCTCCTTTGCTCCGGCAGATGAAGGATGAGGCAAATCCGATAATGCACGACAGACCGCTGAGTATTCTGCCCCAGGCTTATTATCTAATTTTTAGATGCACGCATCTAAATATATCGTTTTTGTTGCCAACTTAATTTGATTACCATGCTTTCCATGCGGATCGTTATGACGCTTAAATTAAAACGATGCGGCAAAGCAAATAAAACAGCTTCCATTAAGGAGAAACCATGAAACTCACCAAACCATTAAAACATCTGCTGTTCGCGCTAACCCTGCTTTCAAGCGGTACGGCCTTGGCTGAAAGAACCATTCTCAATGTGTCATACGACCCGACCAGAGAGCTGTATCAGGACTACAACAAAGAATTTATTAAATACTGGAAAGAAAAAACCGGAGAAGACGTCGGTGTACAACAATCGCACGGTGGTGGCGGTAAGCAGACACGGGCGGTAATCGACGGCCTGGAAGCGGACGTAGTCACTTTGGCGTTGTCGCACGATATCGACCAAATTGCCGAGCGGGCTGGAGTGATTCCTAAAGATTGGCAAACCCGCTTGCCCAATAACAGCTTGCCTTATACCTCCACCATTGTATTTTTGGTCCACAAAGGCAATCCCAAAGGTATTAAAAACTGGGATGACTTGGCCAAAGACGGCGTCTCGGTGATCACGCCCAATCCTAAAACATCGGGCGGCGCGCGTTATAACTATCTGGCTGCCTGGGCGTTTGGAGAAAAAAAATTCGGCGGCAAGGAAGCCGCCAAGGACTTCGTAAAGAAAATTTACAAGAATGCGCCGGTTTTGGATTCCGGCGCGCGCGGCTCCACCACAACCTTTATTCAACGCGGTATCGGCGATGTGCTGATCACTTGGGAAAACGAAGCGCTTTTGGCGGTTAACGAACAGGGCGCCGGTGAATTCGAAATCGTGGTGCCGCCGGTCAGTATCAAGACGGAAACCCCGGTCGCCGTGGTCGAGAAGGTCGCCAAAAAGAACGGCAACCTGGATTTGGCCGAAGGTTATCTGCAATACCTGTATTCGCCGATTGGGCAAAAACTGGCGGCAAAGCATTTTTACCGCCCTTACCAACCCGAACACGCCAATCCTGAAGACTTAAAACGCTTTCCGAAATTGGAGCTGTTTACCGTCAGCGAGAAGTTCGGCAGCTGGGCGCAAGTGCAAAAAGAGCATTTCGATGACGGCGGCCTTTTCGATCAAATCTACAAACCATAAGTTGTCCTTCCTGTGGGAGCGAGCGCCTCGTTCACTCCCGCTTTTTTACGTTAAAAACACATGAAACAGCTGAGAAATATAACACCTCTGTTTTAATGTAACCGGAAATGACTGACATGCCGCAAAGTAACATCATGCCGGGATTTCGCCCGGCCATAGGATTTACCCTGTTCTATCTGGCTCTGATCGTGCTGATTCCGCTCAGCGCGATGCTGTTGAAAACGTTACAGCTTAGCCTGAACGAATACTGGGCGATACTGACCAATGAGCGTGTACAGGCTTCTTTCAGGCTAAGCTTTGGCGCGGCGTTAATTGCCGCCGCCGCGGCTGCGATATTCGGCTTTATCATCGCCTGGTCGCTGGTACGCTACTCATTTCCCGGCAAACGCCTGTTTGACGCCCTGATCGACCTGCCGTTCGCCTTGCCGACCGCCGTAGCCGGCATCGTGCTGGCGGCGATCTACGAACCTCGCGGCTGGATCGGCAAGCTGGTCATGGACAGTCTCGGGATCCAAATTGCCTACAAACCGCTGGGCATTGTCTTTGCCTTGATCTTTATCGGCTTACCGTTTGTGGTGCGCACCATCGAGCCGGTGCTGCAGGAACTGGATACCGCAATGGAAGAAGCCGCCGCCAGTCTCGGCGCTACCCGGCGGCAAACATTTGTCAAGGTCATCTTGCCTAATATCCTGCCCGCTACGATTACCGGTTTTGCGCTGGCTTTTGCGCGAGGCATCGGCGAATACGGGTCGGTCATTTTCATTGCCGGCAATATGCCGTATATCTCGGAGATTGTGCCGCTGTTGATTATCACCAAACTGGAACAATACGATTACGCTGGGGCAACCGCAATTGGCTTGACCATGCTGATCCTGTCGTTTGTACTGCTGTTACTTATTAACGGGCTGCAATGGTGGGTACGCCGCCGTTCAGGACAACTGTGAGGAATTCGTGATGAGCGCCGTTTCCGCAAACTCCTTCATTACTTCAAAAAAACTCACGCTATCCGATCCCAACTGGGTTCGATATGTCTTGATCGGACTCACCCTCGGTATTATCGGTTTGTTTTTGCTTTTGCCGCTGTTAACCGTGTTGGTTGAGGCTTTTGCCAAAGGCTGGACGGCCTACAGCTCCAGCCTGACCCACCCCGATGCGCTGGCTGCGATGAGACTGACGCTGTTCATTGCATTGATCACCGTGCCGCTGACCACCGTGTTCGGCGTTTCCGCCGCCTGGGCGATAGCCCGGTTTGACTTTCGCGGTAAAAGCCTGCTGATTACCCTGATCGATCTGCCGTTTTCGGTATCGCCGGTGATTGCCGGTTTGATTTATGTGCTGATTTTCGGCGCGCAAGGATGGCTGGGCCCCTGGTTTTCCGAACATGACATCAAGATCATCTTCGCCGTGCCGGGGATTGTTCTGGCGACCCTGTTCGTGACTTTCCCGTTCGTTGCCAGGGAGCTGATTCCGCTGATGCAGGAAATCGGCCATGAAGAAGAGGAAGCCGCGCTGTCGCTCGGCGCCAGCGGCTGGCAAACCTTTTTCAGAGTCACCTTGCCGAATGTCAAATGGGGCCTGCTGAACGGCGTGCTGCTGTGTAACGCCAGGGCGATGGGCGAATTCGGCGCCGTCTCGGTGGTGTCCGGCCATATCCGCGGACTGACCAACACGCTGCCGCTGCATGTCGAGGTCAGTTACAACGAATACGACTTTGTCGGTTCCTTCGCCGGCGCTTCGCTATTGGCGGCCCTGGCCGTGGTAACGCTGGTGTTTAAGACCGTCCTTGAGTGGAAGCAAAATCAAGATAAAAAACTAAAGGCTAAAGGCTGAGTGGGACAGGAAATATTTTCGCCCTTCATCTTTCCCCTGAATTTAAAATATTTAGAGAAATCCCATGAGTATTAGCGTAAACCATATCAGTAAACATTTCGGCTCGTTTTCCGCGCTGGACAATATCAGCCTCGACATTCCCGAAGGCGAATTAGTCGCTTTGCTGGGGCCGTCCGGCTGCGGAAAAACCACGTTGCTGCGCATCATTGCCGGTCTTGAGCAAGCAGACCAAGGCGATGTGTTCTTGAAAGGCGATAAGGTCACCGATAAACCGGTCAAGAATCGCCAAATCGGTTTTGTATTTCAGCACTATGCGCTGTTCCGGCACATGACCGTATTCGAGAACGTGGCGTTCGGCTTAAGAGTCAAGCCTCGCAGCGAGCGGCCGGGCGAAGCGATTATCCACAAGAAGGTGCATGATTTATTGGGCCTGGTGCAACTGGACTGGCTGCACGACCGTTATCCCGATCAACTGTCCGGCGGACAGCGCCAGCGTATCGCGCTGGCTCGCGCGCTGGCTGTTGAGCCTTCGGTATTATTGTTGGATGAGCCGTTCGGCGCGCTGGATGCCGGCGTGCGCAAGGACTTGCGGCAATGGCTGCGCAACCTGCATCATGACCTGAATGTCACCAGTATTTTTGTCACCCATGACCAGGAAGAAGCCATGGAAGTCGCCAGCCAGGTTGTGGTGCTCAACCACGGGCGCATCGAACAGCAAGGCGCGCCCGGCGACATTTACGATCATCCGGCCAATGCTTTCGTGTCCCGCTTTATCGGCCAAACCAATGTTTTTAACCTGGAAGAACACGATTCTGATTGGTTGCAGGCAGCGGGATTACCGACAGCACAACACTACGGCAAGATTGCTCACGTCCGCCCTCATGATATTGTTATTGAAAAATCGAGAGCCGACAGCGACGCCTTTGTAACGCTGAAAGACTGGCAACACCTGGGCGCCCTGATCCGCATCGAGTTGGTCAAGAACGGCTCGGCTGCAAGCGTTTATGCGGAAATGCCCAATGATCAGTTCAGGCGTCTGCATCTGAACAAAGGCGACAAGGTTGACCTGCGGATACGCCATGCGCATTGGTTTCATTAATAGAGACCGTCAGGTTACGCACCGGGTACTTGAAACTAAGGATCGTGCATAAATTAATTTAGGCAATTACCATGAAGAGCATGAAGAGCATGAAGGACATGAAGACTTAAACCTTTCATGCCGCTTCATGTCCTTCATGGTTAAAAAATGAAATATAAAACTTGCTCAAGTTATTTCATGCACGTTCCTAAGTAGGGCGCGGGGACAAAAGCCGCACCCGAATTTTTTATAGTGTTATCCGCGGGCATCTGTTTAAATCCGCGTCATCCATGTGCAATCATTAGATAGGACATCTTTAATAAATGAATTTAAGCCAAATTGAATTGCTTCGCGTTCTTCAAGAAAATGATTTCAGCCTTTCAAAAGCGGCGGAAAAAATGCACATCGTGCAGTCGGCGGTCAGCCGGCAATTGCAGCTTTTCGAGGCCGAGTTGGGTTCCCCGATCTACGAACGGCAAGGCAAGAAACTGATAGGCTTGACCCCACTGGGGCAACGCATCATGGAAGAAGTCGCAACCATCAACCTGGCCAAAAACAATATCCAGACCATAGCGGCCGACTATATCGACAGCAACCAGGGCGTCCTGCACATTGCGACCACGCACACCCAGGCCAAGTATTTTTTACCCAGCCCTATCCTGCGCTTTAGGGAAAAATACCCGGGCGTCAGGATTTATATGATCGAAGCGTCGCCCGAACAACTGATTAATAAACTGCACACCCGGAAAGCCGATATTGCGATCTGCACCGAGAAGGTCGACGAAGATGCCGATTTGGTCGTTAAACCCTGCTATGAATGGCATCATGCGGTCGTGGTGCCAAAAAACCATCCGCTGAGCGAGGGTGACATTTCTCTTAAACGGCTCGCCTCTTATCCGATACTCACCTACAGCTTCGGTTTTACCGGCCGCTCAAATATCGAGACCGCCTTTAAAAACACCGACATGGAGCTGGACATTATCCTGGCCGCCGCCGATACCGACGTGATCAAGACTTATGTCCGCCTGGGCATGGGCGTCGGCATTATCGCCGGCATGGCCTATGATCCGGCGATGGATCATGATCTGGTGGCGCGGGATTTATCGCATCTTATTCCCAGCTCAAGAACCAAGATCGCCTATTTAAAAAACAACTACCTGCCTTTATATACGCAGCACTTCATCGACGAGCTGCTGGTTGCGGCTAAAGAGCTCGGTGTCGCTGGGAGAGAGATTTAATATAGTCTGCGGGATTCGTATATGCGCTGGAGACGGTAAAAGCATTATTCACCACGAACGACTGCATGGATGCAGGAGGTAGAGCAATGCAGGAGCAATTGCCGAGACACGAAGGACACGAAGTTTTATTAAGGAATGTGCATGAAATAACTTTTTCAAATAGCATCGCCACTATCCCCAGGCCTGGCGGGTTTTAACTTGTGAAGTGATTTTATCCGCACTCCTATAGATATTTCTCTTCGTGCCCTTCGTGTCTTCGTGGTTATTCTTATGCTGTTTTAAAAGAGATTACGGCATCACATCCGTTATTTCATTGGGGTAAATCTGGACAAAAACGATGCGCGGCCCATTCATTTTTCTGACCACAACTTCGAACTGGTTGAATTCAATCTTTTGGCCTTCTACCGGAATGTCGCGCAGCTTGGCCATGATGAGGCCGCCGATCGATACCTCGTCTTCCAATTCAAGTTCTTCGTTCTCGACATCGATTCCCAGAATCCGTTCCAGCGAAAATATCGGCAGACTGCCCTTGCCGATCAGCGTGCCGTTATCAAGCCGGGTCCAGTCATTGTTGTTTTGACGGAACTCGTCGCGTATCTCACCGACCATCGCGCTTAACAAATTATCCAGCGTGATGAAACCTTGCGGTTTTTGGCCTTTTTGCCCGATGATTGCAAAATGCGATGTTCCCATGCGGAATTGACGGAACAGTTCCAGTGCCGGTGTATGCGCCGCTATGTATTGGATAGGCCGCAGGTAATGAGTCAAATCATCAATCGCGTGGCCTTCCTGTTGGGCGAAAAACAAATCCTTCAAATGGATCACCCCTAACACATCAACACCGTTAGTGTCGAAATAGGGATAACGGCTGAAGCGTTTTTGAGACACGGTTTGCAGGTTTTTTTGCAATGACTCGTTGCGATGCAAGGCAGTGATCTCATGGATCGGGCGCATCAGGTCGGATACTTCGAGTTCGCTGAAATCCAGCGTTTTCGCCAGAATATTCCATTCATCGCGGGTAAAGCGGTCGTCCGGGAAGTTGCTGCGTAAAATAAGCTTAAGCTCGTCAGCCGAGTAATGCGCATCATGGCCATGAACATTACCCAAACCGAACAGGCGCAGTACCAAATTGGCGCTGGAGTTGAGCAGCCAGATCGCCGGATACATCAGCCAATAAAATCCGTAGAGCGGAACGGCGCTCCATAAGCCGATTTTTTCAGGATTACGAATCGCCAGAGATTTCGGCGCAAGCTCGCCGACGACGATGTGCAGAAACGAAATGGCGGTAAAGGCGAACGCGAAGGATATGCCGTGTATCATTTCCGGTGATGTGACGTCGAACCTGTCGAACAGGGATTCCAGCAGGCTGGCAAACGCAGGTTCGCCAATCCAGCCCAGACCGAGCGAAGCGAGCGTAATGCCCAGCTGGCAGGCCGATAAATAGGCATCGAGTTTTGCGTGTACCTTTCCCAGAATGCGTCCGCGCCAACCTTTCGTTTTAACAATCGCGCGGATGCGCGTTTGCCGCAGTTTGACCAGACCGAACTCTGCGGCCACAAAAAAGCCATTGAGCGCGACCAGCAACAGCGCGGCAATGATCAGAAAAAGATTATTCATAACACTTAAGCTCTAATGGAAAGTAGTATTGGCATCGTCGATCAAGTGAAGAGGCTACCCAATTATGGGTAGTATACACATAGCGCCCCCAACGGACATTGGATCGGCGTTAAATTGCACGCTTTTCGGGGCAAAACTGCCGGGATATAAGGCTTATATGGCGTTCTTGTTTTTTTGGTTACGCCGTTTTTTCAACCAGAAGAGAAGCCCAATGACAATTTACAACCCCCTGACGAAGGAGAACTCAATGGAACGACCGCAACCCGTGAGCTTCGGCGAAGCTTTCCGCTTCTGGCTCAAACTCGGCTTTATCAGCTTCGGCGGCCCTGCCGGGCAAATCGCGATCATGCACCAGGAACTGGTCGAGCGGCGGCGCTGGATTTCGGAAAAGCGTTTCCTGCATGCGCTGAATTACTGCATGTTGTTGCCGGGGCCTGAAGCGCAGCAACTCGCGGTTTATCTCGGCTGGCTGATGCATCGCACCTGGGGCGGCGTGGTCGCCGGATTGTTGTTTATCCTGCCGTCTCTGTTGCTGTTGATCCTGCTGAGCTGGATATACCTGAGTTTCGGTCAGGTTCCGGCGGTGGCCGGGCTGCTTTACGGCATCAAACCCGCCGTCACCGCCATCGTACTGTTCGCGGCGTATCGCATCGGTTCGCGGGCTTTAAAAAACGGCCTATTGTGGACGCTGGCGGCGCTGGCCTTTCTCGCGATTTTCGCATTGCATACACCGTTCCCGTTGATCGTGCTGGTCGCGGCCTGTCTCGGAGCCGTCGGCGGGCGCATCGCCCCTGACAAATTTGCGGTGGGCGGCGGCCATGACGCGGCCAAACAAAGCTACGGCCCCGCGCTGATCGATGACGATATGCCGATTCCCGACCATGCCCGGTTCCGTTGGCCGCACCTGCTTAAAATCGCGGCGGCGGGATTGATTTTGTGGGGCGGCGTGATCGGATTTTTGTGCGGGCAATACGGCTGGAACGGTGCGCTCACGCAGATGGGCTGGTTTTTCACCAAGGCGGCGCTGCTGACTTTCGGCGGCGCTTATGCGGTGTTGCCTTATGTGTACCAGGGAGCGGTGGAACATTACCATTGGCTGAGCGCCACGCAAATGATCGACGGCCTGGCGCTGGGCGAAACCACGCCCGGCCCGCTGATCATGATCGTCACCTTCGTCGGCTTCCTGGGCGGCTGGAGCCAGTTGCCTCTCGGTTCCGATGCGTTATTGATGGCCGGTGTGGTTGCGGCGGTCGTGGTCACTTACTTCACCTTCCTGCCCAGTTTTCTGTTCATCCTGGCGGGCGGCCCCTTGGTGGAGTCCACCCACGGCAATTTAAAATTCACCGCTCCGCTGTCGGCGATTACCGCCGCCGTGGTCGGCGTGATTCTCAACCTCGCGGTATTTTTTGCCTGGCATGTGTTCTGGCCGCAAGGCTTCGAAGGGCGTTTCGACGGCACTGCCGCGCTGATCGGAGTGAGCGCGTTGCTGGCCTTGTTCCGTTACAAGGCGGGCGTCATTCCGGTCATCGGCGCTTGCGGCGCGGCGGGACTGTTGCTGTTGTTTATCAAGCCCTGGCTTGCCCAGCAAGGGATTTTTTTATGAATACGATGTTCGATATGGTCGCGGATTCTATCCCTGTATGCCGGAATATTGGGCAACAAAAACGGTTACCCAACCCGTTTAACAAGCCGCCAGGAAGCCTTTGCCTGACGGCCTCCAAACCCCTTTTGGGTCGGATGTTAGAATCAACAGCGCTTAAATGGGTAACGGGCCGATGCGTCCTGCCTGTTCCCTGCCCGCCTTGTCGCCATAAACCATCCTGATAATTTCCCTTCTCGCTTCCAACCAGTCGCGCAGTTCGTTTCCCGGCTTAAAGGCGCGCTTTTCCGCTTTGTAATAGGCCGCCTCGGCGATCATCGATTTAAGACTCTCGTCCAGCTCGTATGCAGGAACAGGTTCCGGGTTTGCCGAGGTAAAGCCGAACTTTACCAAACCGAAAACGGTTTGCGGCGAGCTGTTTTTAATGCCGATTTCCAAAGGCTCCCGTTCCGCCAGCGTGCCGAACAGGCGATCCCATATCGAAAACACCGCGCCGTAGTTGGTATCGTGCTCGCTGCGCTCCGTCGAATGGTGCGTGCGATGCAGATAAGGCACGATGATGACCCGCCCGAAGTGCTTTTCGCCGGGAAATGAAATATTGCAATGATGAAACATGATGAACAAGGTCAACAGGGTTTCATTAATAAGCACCAACATTTGATCCACGCCCAACAGGATAATGTAAGCCGCTTTCAGCACGGTGATGATCAGCAGCTCGACAACATGCAGACGGAATGCGGTCGACACATTCAAATAAGGGTCGTTGTGATGCACTTTGTGGAACATCCACAAGCCATCGAAACTGTGACTGATCCTGTGCCAGCAATAAAGCATTAAATCGAGCAACAGGAACGACAACAGGGCTTTCCAGCCCGGATTGTCGATGTGGCTTAACAGCCCCCGGTCGGAATAGCGTTCGGCCAGCATCAATAAAGGCGTTGCAGACAGCAACGAAATAACGATGCTGTTAAACATAAACAGGCCGATATTGGTTTGATAAGACCGGCGCAACTGTTTAGCGGGCAATCTGCGTTTGGGGCGGAAAAACTCAAAAGCCGATAAAACGACAAATACAATAAGCAAGATAAATGTCGCCAATTTTCCGGGCATGCTTGATAGCCAGATTAAATAGCTTTCCACAAAAGTGATTAATGACATAATTTCGCTAGACATTGTCTTCTCCTTAATACAGCTTAGTGCAACGACATCTTAAGTAAAGACGGTGACAATTTGATGAAAAAAGGCTGAGGCAATAATTCCGATAGGCTCGGCTCCTTTACTTAAGAAAACGCCTCGATTATATCAAAGCAAAATCCGAGCCACAAACCGTTTACAGCCGGAAATATCACAAGAACACATAAAAAAATAATTATTTTCAGATACTTGCATTATGCGGATTGAAAATAACATGAACGGACGACTGAAAGAATTTTGTTTTTTTAAGCCGGCTGATTGTATCAGTCCGGTGCAACTGCTCTGTTGCATGCACTGTTTACAACATTCTTAAGCGTAGTTGAAGCGAGCGCAGAGAATCTTACGGTCATACTCAGGAGACGCCCCGTACACTTGAGCCGATTCATCGCGAACCGAGCATTGGAATGATCGACTGCGGCTATAACAGCAAGGTATCAGCGCAAAATCGCTTCTTTACAAACAGCGTATCAGCAGCGCCTGCTGGATTTTCAGCACAACGGGGAGGTGCGAAAGCGCCCAGCCTTTTTTTATTAGCAAAGACAACACTGCCGAGTCCTCAACCGTCCCTGAGGGAAGCGCTGATTTAGTCCTTCGACAGGCTCAGGACGAACGGTAACGTATTGATTCCGTTCGTGGTGAGCCTGTCGAACCATGAACGGAAGCATTTTGTTCAGTGCATCCTAGCTCATCACAAGCTGTTGGTCTGTCTTTTGCTGAATGCATCACCGGTTCTTCATATTTATTTTTCCATCTACAATCCCAAGAGAATTTCATACATAGATCGGTATATTCGGCTGTCGGCTTGACAGTCGCATTGCCCAACCGAAAGTCGTCAAATAAACGCCAGGGCAAATTAGCCCTACGGGCTGCTTCATCCTGACAGTATTATCCACCCGCGATGACGTCGACAGCCTGTTGATTGACAGGCGGCATTTGCGCTACTGCCGCTGATTTTCTAGCGGTCAATAGCAAATCGGAAACAAAAAACAGCTGAAAAAACAATACTGTAAACCCCCGCATAACGCTTACTGAATTTAAAATGCGTATTTAAATTTAAAATTTCAATTACAATTGCCAAACATCATTACTACGCCTGCTTCGATCAATTTGCCTGCATGCCGAACCTTAAAATCAAGCCGGAAAAAACCCGCATCCGGCTGTTAACCGCAGCCAGCCGAATCTTCGCGGAAAAAGGCTTCCAGGACGCGACAATAGCCGAAATCTGCGGGCAGGCGAGCGCCAATATCGCCTCGGTCAATTATCATTTCCGCGACAAGGAAACCCTCTATCTGGAATCCTGGCGTTTTGCATTTAATCAGGAACTTGAGCTGTACCCGCCCGACGGCGGCCTGACAGACGACGCACCGGCGGAACAACGGCTGGCCGAATGGATTAAATCCCTGGTCAGGCGCATCGGCGACGAGAATTCCTATTCGTTTGCGATTATTCATAAGGAAATGGCGCAGCCTACCCGGCTGCTGGCCGATATTCTGGAAAAGGAAATCAACCCTCAGCGCCTGCAAATGTTCGCCTTGCTGAAAGAATGCCTGGGACAGGCGGCCAGCGAACAGCAAATCCAGTACTGCCACGCCAGCATCATGGGCCAATGTTTTCAGCTGTTGCGGTTAAGACACATGCAAGGCGCCCGGCCGCATCGCAAACATCCCAGCGACTTAAGCAACCTCAAGGCGTTTGCCGAACACGTCGCGCAATTTTCGCTGGCCGGTATCCAAGCTATCCGTTCCCAAACCCTTAATTAATAACGCCCGTATGAGTCAACACAATCGCCGCACATTACTCCCGCCCGCCAACCGACGCCGGGCTTTTTTACTGCCCGGATCGCTGATCGTGCTGGCCATTATCGCCGCAGTCTTTTATTTCCAGCATGCGTCGTCGCCGGATGGTGAAAAATCCGATTCCAAGCGCGGCAAACGCGGCCGCGACAATGACGCACCGGTGGCGGTGTCGGCGGAAACCGCCGGCAAAGCCGATTTTCCGATCTATCTGAACGGCCTGGGCACCGTCACCGCCTTGCGTTCCGTGACCGTGCGCTCCAGGGTTGACGGCGAACTGATGCGGGTGGCGTTCACCGAGGGCCAAATGGTCAAGGAAGGCGATTTGCTGGCGGAAATCGATCCGCGCCCGTTTCAGGTGCAGTTGCAGCAAGCCGAAGGCCAGTTGCTGCGCGATGAAGCGCTGCTGAAAAACGCCCAACTGGACCATGAGCGCTACCTGACCCTGCTCGAACAGGACTCTATTTCCGCCCAGCAAACCAAAACCCAGGAAGCCCAGGTCAAACAGTATCAAGGCATTGTGGAAATGGATAAAGCCCAGGTCAATAACGCTAAACTCCAGCTCAACTATGCCAAACTGACCGCCCCGATCCCTGGCCGGGTCGGATTGCGCCAGATCGACCAAGGCAACATCCTCCAGGCCAACGATGCTAACGGCCTGGTGGTGATTACCCAGCTTCAGCCGATCAGCGTGGTGTTTACCCTGCCCGAAGACAAGGTGCAATCGGTGGTGAAGCGTTGGCGATCCAACGAAGCGGTTAACGTCGAAGCCTATGACCGGGCCGGTAAAACCAAGCTGGCCGACGGAAAATTGCTGGCGCTGGACAACCAGATCGATCCCACCACCGGCACGCTGAAACTGAAGGCGCAGTTCGACAATAACGAAAGTACCCTGTTCGCCAACCAGTTCGTCAACATCAAAATGCACCTGGAAACCTTGCCCGGCGTGACCCTGGTTTCCAGCGCCGCGATCCAGCACGACACTCAGGGCCCGTTTGTCTACGTGGTCGGCCGGGAAAAAACCGCGCAAGCGCGTCGCGTCACCCTGGGGCCGACCGAAAACGACAAGGTTGCGGTGCTCGACAACCTTGCCGCCGGCGAAACCGTGGTGGTGGATGGCGTCGACAGGCTGCGCGACGGCAGCCCGGTCGATATTGCCAAAAAAGACGGGATAACCGTGGCCGCCGATCCGAATGCGCAGACCAAGTCCGAAGGCAAGTCGCGTAAAAACGATAAGCGTCCTTGACTATGATTCCAGCAAACCACGCCCTGCCGAATTTCAACCCGTCCCGGCTGTTCGTCCTGCGCCCGGTGGCGACCTCGCTGCTGATGCTGGCGATGTTGTTGGTCGGCATCCTGGCTTACCGCTTGTTGCCGGTATCGGCGCTGCCGCAGGTCGACTATCCGACCATACAGGTGATCACGCTGTATCCGGGCGCCAGTCCCGAGGTCATGACGTCGGTGGTCACCGCGCCGCTGGAGCGCCAGTTCGGCCAGATGCCCGGACTCACCCAGATGTCGTCGACCAGCTCCGGCGGCGCGTCGGTGATTACCCTGCAATTCAACCTGAACCTGGATTTAGACGTTGCCGAACAAACCGTGCAGGCGGCGATTAACGCCGCCGCCAACTTCCTGCCGAAGGATTTGCCGCAAGCGCCGATTTACAGCAAGGTCAATCCGGCCGACACGCCGATCATGACCTTGGCGGTCAGCTCCAAAGGCTTGCCGCTGTTCAAGGTCCAGGACCTGGTCGACACCCGATTGGCGCAGAAAATCGCCCAATTATCCGGCGTCGGCATGGTCAACATCAGCGGCGGCCAGCGTCCCGCAGTGCGGATCCAGGCCAACCATAAAGCCTTGGCCGCATACGGCGTCAGCCTGGAAGATGTGCGCAGCGTGATCGCCGCCGCCAACGTCAACCAGCCCAAAGGCATGTTCAACGGACCGATGCGTTCGGCGATTATCGACAGCAACGACCAATTGCGCTCGGCGGCGGAATACCGGGATTTGGTCGTGGCTTACCGCAACGGCGGGCCGGTGCATCTGTCCGAAGTCGCCGAAGTGGTGGACGGCGCGGAAAATGTCCGGCTCGCCGCCTGGGCGAACAAAGAGGCGGCGGTAATCGTCAACATTCAGCGCCAACCCGGCGCGAACGTGATCGAAGTGGTTGACCGCATCAAGGAACTGCTGCCGAAATTGCAGGCGTCGTTGCCGCTCAACGTCGACGTGCTGCCGCTGACCGACCGCACCGTAACCATCCGCGCCTCGGTGCGTGACGTGCAGTTCGAGCTGCTGCTGGCGGTCGCGCTGGTGGTGATGGTGATTTTCCTGTTCCTGCGCAACGTGCCCGCCACGATCATTCCTGGCGTCGCGGTGCCGCTGTCTCTGGTCGGCACCTTCGCGGTGATGTACTTGGCCGAGTTCAGCATCAACAACCTGACGCTGATGGCGCTGACCATCGCGACCGGCTTCGTGGTCGACGACGCGATCGTGGTCATCGAGAATATCTCCCGCTATATCGAGCGCGGCGAATCGCCGTTGAAAGCCGCGCTGAAAGGCTCCGAACAAATCGGCTTTACCATTATTTCGCTGACCTTTTCGCTGATCGCCGTGCTGATTCCGCTGTTGTTCATGAGCGACGTGGTCGGCCGGCTGTTCCGGGAGTTCGCGATCACGCTGGCGGTGGCGATCCTGATTTCCGCGGTCGTGTCGCTGACGCTGACGCCGATGATGTGCGCCAAGCTGCTGCATTCGCACCCGGAGCCTGCCGAAAAGCCGGACGACTGGTTCGACAAGCTGATTGCCGCTTACGGCCGCAGCCTGGAATGGGTCATGCAGCGGCAAGGCCTGACCCTATCGGTGTTTTTCGCTACCGCCGCGCTGACCGTGGCGCTATACGTCTTCATTCCCAAGGGATTTTTCCCGGTCCAGGATACCGGCATCATCCAGGGTTTTTCCGAAGCGCCGCAAAACGTGTCTTTTTCGGCGATGGCCGAACACCAGCAAAAACTGGCCGCGCTGCTGCTTGAAGATCCGGCTGTGGAAAGCCTGTCGTCGTTCATCGGCGTCGACGGCATCAATACCACGCCCAACGCAGGCCGTTTCCTGATCAACCTGAAACCGCAAGCCGAACGCAAGCTAAGCGCAAGCGAGGTCATAGCGCGGCTGAAACCCAAACTGTCCGGGCTGACCGGACTTAGCCTGTATTTACAGCCGGTGCAGGACTTGACGATGGAGAACCGGGTCAGCCGCACTCAGTACCAGTTCACGCTGGAGACACCGGATATCGATGAATTGAACCTCTGGACGCATAAGCTCGTCGATGAACTCTCCCGGCAGCCGGAACTTGCCGATGTCACCAGCGATGTGCAGGACCAGGGCCGGCAAGTCTATGTCAACATCGACCGCAGCACCGCCAGCCGCCTCGGCGTCAGCACCGCCGCAATCGACGAAACGCTGTACAGCGCTTACGGACAGCGGCTGGTATCGACTATTTTCACCCAATCCAACCAGTACCGGGTGGTGCTTGAAGTCGATCCGAGCGCGCAAAACTCCCCGGAAGCCTTGAACGATTTACGGATTCCTTCCAGCAACGGCACGCAGGTGCCGCTGTCGGCGATAGCCCAATTATCGGAACGGCCGACACCGCTGTCGATCAACCATCTCGACCAGTTCCCGGTCGCGACCTTATCGTTTAACCTCGCACCGGGCGCGGCGCTGGGCGATGCGGTAAAGACTATCGACCGCATCAAACAGCAAATCGGCCTGCCTGCCGCCATCCGCACCGATTACCAGGGCGCGGCGCTGGCGTTCAAAGCCTCGCTGGGCAATACCCTGTGGCTGATCCTGGCCGCGATCGTCACCGTTTATATCGTGCTCGGCGTGTTGTACGAAAGCTATATCCACCCGATCACTATTTTGTCCACGCTGCCGTCCGCCGGTGTCGGCGCACTGCTGGCGCTGATCGTTTCCGGCGGCGATCTGGGCATCATCGGCATCATCGGCATCATCCTGTTAATCGGTATCGTCAAGAAGAACGCGATCATGATGATCGACTTCGCGCTGGAAGCCGAGCGCAAGCAAGGCATGTCGCCAAGCGACGCGATTTTCCAGGCCTGCCTGCTGCGCTTCAGGCCGATTTTGATGACCACGCTGGCCGCCTTGTTGGGCGCTCTGCCGTTGATGTTGGGCAGCGGCGTCGGCTCGGAGCTGCGCCATCCTTTGGGCATCACGATGGTCGGCGGCTTGTTGCTGAGCCAGTTGTTAACCCTGTACACCACGCCGGTGATTTATTTATGGATGGACGGCCTGGCCCGGCGCGTGTCCGGCCGTCTGAACCTGAATCCGGCTGAAACCATCGAAGACGACGGAAGCTTGCGATGAATTTATCGGCGCTGTTCATTTACCGGCCGGTCGCCACCAGTCTGCTGACCCTGGCCATATCCCTGGCCGGTATTCTGGCTTTCCTGAACTTACCGGTGGCGTCGTTGCCGCAGGTGGAATTCCCAACCATCAGCGTAACCGCCCAGTTACCCGGAGCCAGCGCTGAAACCATGGCGGCCACGGTGGCGACGCCGCTGGAGCGGGCATTGGGCCGGATCGCCGGGATTGCCGAAATGACCTCCAGCAGCCTGCAGGGCGCGTCCCAGATTACCCTGCAATTCGATCTGGACCGCGACATCAACGGCGCCGCCCGCGATGTGCAGGCGGCGATCAATGCCGCCGCCGGCATGCTGCCCAGCGGCATGCCCAATCGCCCCAGTTACCGGCTGGACAACCCGTCCGACGCGCCGATTCTGGTTCTGGCGCTGACCTCGGACACTCTCGGCCGTGGCCAGATGTACGACGCCGCCTCGACTATCCTGGCGCAAAAAATATCGCAGATTCCCGGCATCGGCCTGGTGCAGCTCGGCGGCGCGGCGTTGCCGGCGGTGCGGGTCGAGCTGAATCCCAACGCGCTAAGCAAATACGGCATCGGCCTGGAGGATGTCAGGAACGCCATCACTCAAACCAACGTCAACCGTCCGAAAGGCGTGCTGGAAAACGGCGGCCAACGTTGGCAGATCCAGGCCAACGACCAGGCGCGCAAAGCGGCGGATTACCTGCCGCTAATCGTCAGCTACCGCAACGGCGCGCCGGTCACCATCGCCGATCTCGGCGAGGCCGTGGATTCGGTCGAGGACTTGCGCAACACCGGGTTGAAAAACGGTAAACCTTCGGTGCTGCTGATTCTCAGAAAGCAACCGCAGGCCAACGTGATTGAAACCGTCGATCAGGTTCTGGCCATATTGCCGCAGCTGCGCGCCTCCATCCCCAGCGCGATCGACCTGTCGGTGGTTATCGACCGTTCGATGAGCATACGGTCTTCGATTACCGAAGTCGAGCACAGCCTGTTGATTGCGATGGCGCTGGTCATTCTGGTGGTGCTGCTGTTCTTGCGGGATATACGCTCGACACTGGTGCCGATTATTGCGGTGCCGGCTTCGCTGTTCGGCGCCTGTGCGGCCATGTATTTTTTCAACTACAGCCTGAACAACCTGACCTTAATGGCGCTGACCATCGCCACCGGCTTTGTGGTCGACGACGCGATCGTGGTGCTGGAAAACACCAGCCGCCATATCGAGAAAGGCGTTCCGCCGTTCAAGGCCGCACTGTTGGCGACCAAGGAAGTCAGCTTTACCGTGTTGGCGATGAGCGTGTCGCTGGTGGCGGTGTTCCTGCCGATTTTGCTGATGGACGGCGTGGTCGGCCGCCTGTTCAGGGAATTTGCGGTGACGCTGTCGGCGGCCGTGCTGGTGTCGCTAGTGGTCTCGTTGACCGTCACGCCGATGCTGTGCGCACGCTGGGTCGGCAAGGAAAATCCGCAGCATGGCCGGCTCTATCAAAGCATCGGCAGGGCTTTCGACCGGGTGCAGCATTTTTACGGATGCACATTGCGCTGGGCGTTGCGCCACGGGCGCATCATGATACTGATCCTGCTCGCCACCATAGGCCTCAATATTTACCTGTACACGGTGATCGACAAAGGTTTTTTCCCGACCCAGGACGGCGGCAGAGTGCATGGTGAAATTCAAGCCGACCAAGGCACTTCTTTTTGGGCTTTGCAAAAAAAATTTTTCGAGGTTACCGAGCTGTTGCGGCAGGACTCGGCGGTGTCAGCCGTGGTCGGGTTTGCCGGCAGCCAGCAGAGCGGCAATAGCGCGAGGGTCTTCGTGGTGTTAAAGCCGCACGACGAACGGGGTCCTGTCGATGAAGTGATGAAGCGTTTGCGGGACAGGGTGAAACGCGTTCCCGGCGTCGACCTGCATATGTTCGTGGCGCAAGAACTGCGTATCGGCGGCCGGCCTTCGTTCGGCTCTTACGACTACGCGCTGCAATCGGACGACCTGGGCCTGCTCCGGGAATGGATGCCGAAAGTGCTGGCCGCGTTGTCCAAACTGCCGGAACTCAGCGACGTCAGCACCACCCAGCAAGACAAGGGCCAGCAAATCGGCCTGGTGGTCGACCGGGATATGGCGGCGCGCTACGGCGTCAGCCAAGCCATGATCGACGCCAGCCTCAACGACGCTTTCGGCCAACGCCAGGTTTCGGTGATCTATAACCCGCTGAACCAGTACCGGGTCGTGATGGAACTGGCTCCCGAATATTGGCAAAGCCCGGAAGCCCTGAAACAGGTCTATATCAGCGTACCCGCCAAGCGCTTGCCGACCGGCGAACAACCGGGCTCGCTCCAGGTGCCGCTGTCGGCGCTGGCCAGTTTTGCGCCGACCAATACGCCGCTGTCAGTCAACCATCAAGGCCAGTTCGCCGCCGCCACGCTGTCGTTTAATCTTCGGCCCGGCACTTCGCTGTCCACCGCCACCGAACTGATCGAAAAAACCATGCGCGACATCGGCGTACCGAACGGGGTTCAAGGCAGTTTCCAGGGTTCGGCCAAAGCCTTCAAGGAGTCGTTACGCAACCAGCCGCTTTTAATCCTGGCCGCCTTGGTCAGCATTTACATCGTGCTGGGCGTACTCTACGAAAGCTATATCCATCCGCTGACCATCCTGTCCACCCTGCCCTCGGCCGGGGTCGGCGCGTTGCTGGCGCTGATGGCCTGCAACAACGAATTCAGCATCATTGCGCTGATCGGCGTGATATTACTGATCGGCATCGTCAAAAAGAATGCAATCATGATGATCGACTTTGCGTTGTTTGCCGAACGCGAGCTGGGTCTGGATTCGCGCGAGGCGATTTTTCAAGCCTGTTTGCTGCGCTTTCGGCCGATCATGATGACCACGATGGCGGCGCTGTTCGGCGCATTGCCGTTGGCGCTGGGCAGCGGTTACGGCGCGGAACTGCGCCAACCGTTGGGCATTTCGATCGTCGGCGGCCTGATCTTCAGCCAGATACTGACCTTGTACACGACGCCGGTCGTCTACCTTTACCTGGATCGTTTCCGGCTGTGGTTTCATCGCCGCTTTTTTAACCGCGCGGCTTCCGAAGCAAATAAGCCTGTTTAGGAACGTGCTTGAAACAACTATTTTTTAAACCATGAAGAACATGAAAAGCATGAAGGATCTACGTCTTCATGTCCTTCATGCTCTTCGTGGTGATTGCTTAATTTATTGGTTAAGTTCGACTACTTTACTTAGTCATCACAGAAACATTGGGGACGACTCATACGCATCAAGCTAAGGCGTAAAACCATGAAGAGCATGAAGGACATGAAGAAAAATGAGAGTGAAAACTTCGTGTCCTTCATGTTCTTCGCGGTGAATTTTAAGATTTTTTTGTTAGCCACTTATTTCTGAGACTTACATGACAGAGCGCATTACCCAACCTTTGATTTATGCCCTATTAACCGCGCAACTGGCCGGATGCACGGTAGGCCCGGATTATGTCCGACCGGAAGCAAAAATCCCCAATGAGTTCAAGGAAAGCAAGGGCTGGAAACAGGCTCAACCCCGCGACACTATGCTGTCCGGCAAATGGTGGGAAATCTTCAACGACCCACGGCTGAATAAACTGGAAGAACAGGTCGCGGCCGCCAATCAATCGATCATCCAGGCCGAGGCGCAATATCGCCAGGCCCAGCATCTGGTGCAATCGGCGCAGTCGGCGTTTTTCCCGATACTCAACCTTACCGGCACGACGAACCGTTTCCGCGCCGCCAGCGGCCAAAGCGTGGCGGTGTCGGGCGTCAGGAATCTGTTCGGCGTCGCCGGGGCGATCGCCTGGGAGCCCGATTTATGGGGCAGCGTCAGCCGCCAGGTCGAAGCCAACACCGGCAGCGCCCAAGCCAGCGCCGCGACCTTGCAAGCGCTGCGGCTATCCAGCGAAGCGACCTTGGCCGACAATTACTTTCAGTTAAAAACCCTGGATGCGCAAAAAGCGCTGCTCGACGAAACCGTGGTCGCTTACAGCAAAACCCTGCAAATCATCAAAAACCGCTACGCCGTCGGCATGGTCGGCAAGAGCGATGTGATGCAGGCCGAAACTCAATTGGAATCGGTGCGCGCCCAGGCTATTAATATCGGCGTGCAGCGGGCCAAACTGGAGCATGCGATTGCGGTCTTGATCGGCAAGACCCCGGCTGACCTGTCCTTGGCGGCTGCGCCGCTGGATGTGCAGCCGCCGCCGATTCCGGCCAGCCTGCCGTCGGAGCTGCTGGAGCGGCGTCCCGACATTGCCGCCGCCGAACGCAAAATCGCCGCCGCCAACGCCCAGATCGGCGTCGCCAAAGCCGCCTATTACCCGAGCCTGAATCTGGCCGCCACCAACGGTTTTCAAACGTCCACCCTGGACAACCTGTTCAAATCGGCCAGCCGCTATTGGGCGCTGGGTCCGGCCGGTGCGGCGCTGACCTTGTTTGACGGCGGCGCCAAGCATGCCCAGTACAAACAGGCTATCGACGGTTTCGACGCCAGCGTCGCCGCTTACCGGCAAACGGTGCTGACCGGCTTTCAGGAAGTGGAAGACAATCTGGCCGCCTTGAGGATACTGGATGAACAAAAGCAAGTGCAGGATAAAGCCGTAACCGCGGCCAACCACGCGCTGACGCTGATCACCAATCAGTATCAAGCCGGAACCGTCAGTTATCTGGATGTGATGACCGCTCAAACCGTGGCCTTGTCCAACCGGCAGACCGCCGTACAGTTGCAGGGCCAGCGCTTGACCGCGTCGGTGCAGCTGGTCAAGGCCTTGGGCGGCGGCTGGAATGTGGCCATGCTGCCGAGCGAAGATCAGGCGGGCGGCGAAGTTAAGTGGACGGATTATTTGATATTTCCGGTGGATTGATTTTTCCCGTTCCCATGCCGCGAATCACCGTTCGCCGGCTTCCGTTGTTGCTTTGATTTTATCGTTCCAGCTTCCTGTCTCGGGAAGCTGAGCTTCGCTTTCTGAATTTCCAAGCTGGAAAGAGACTGTGAAAGTATTGTAAGAAACCGCCTTAAAAATCTTTTTATTATTTTTAAGCTACTGATTTTTAATTAAGTACTGGAGAGCTTGGGAACTCGCAAAAACCTGAAACACACAAATTGATGTCATCGATCAGCTGATGTAGCTTTACATTTTATTAAAAACCCAGCCCAAAAAGAGAGCGCGATGAACTATTTCAAATCGGTTAGGCATATTTTGCTCATCAGCACCCTGGTGTTTGCTGCAAGCTGTTCCCAGGTATCAAAGCCCGGCAATACCGCCGATCTGGCAAACGATCGGCGCGAAGCGCGTTTTTCGGTTTTGCAGGTTAACGATTCCTATAAAATCGAGGGTATCGAAAACGGCAATATCGGCGGCTTTGCCCGCTTGCGCACGCTGCGCAGGCAGCTTCAGGAAGGCGGCGAACAGGTATTGCTGCTGCACGGCGGAGACTTTCTGTTTCCATCGGTCATGAGCAAGTATCTAAAAGCCGATGCGATGATCAAGGTTCTAAACCTGATGGATGGTAATGAATCGGCATTCGATGACAATATGATGGTCGTGTTCGGCAACCATGAGTTTGACGACGCCGATCCCGGCGTGTTGTTAGGGCGCATCGCCCAGTCGGATTTTGCCTGGATTTCCTCCAATACCCGGTACCGTTCTTCTGAAATGGCGTCGGGTTCTCCGTTCTCGGATCGGCTAAGCAATGTCCACGATGTACTGGTCAAGAACATCAATGGCGTCAAGGTCGGCTTGTTCGGTATCACGCTGGATTTTCAGAAGCAATCCTATGTCAGTTTCGATTACGATCCAGACCTTCGCCGTGCTGCGATCAACAAGGCTATCGCCGATTTGAAGGCGCAAGGCGCGGCCGTTATCATCGCGCTCACGCATCAGGATTTCGACCAGGACCAATGGCTGGCGCGCGAGTTTCCCGATGTAAACCTGGTTGTCGGCGGTCATGAGCATTTCTATCTTGAGAAACGAATCGGCAAGACCTGGATTACCAAGGCCGACGCTGATAACCAAAGCGCCGTGCTGCATGATGTTCGCGTTTTAGCGGACGGCGCGGTCGAAACGAGTCACCGCAAAATCGACCTGGACGGCAAGGTTGAAAAAGATGTTCAGGTGGATGCCGAAGTGGGCAAACAATTGGCCAAGTTGGCGGAACAAATCAAGAAAAAGAACAAGGATCTGAACCAAGTCTTGGGATATAGCCAATATTTACTGGAAGGTGTTGAGCCGGCAGTACGCAGCCGGGAAACGGCGTTGGGCGACTTTTTGGCCGATGTGATTCGCGAGCGGATGAAAGCCGACATTGCCTTTACCAATGGCGGCGGTATTCGCATCAACGACAATATTCCTCCCGGTCCGATCACGGTTTACGACATGGAAGGCCTGTTCTATTACGACAATGAACTGGTCAGCTTCGAACTTTCCGGTGCGCAATTACTGGAAGTCCTGAAAAACTCGGTTTCCAAATCTCACCTTGGCAACGGCCGATTTTTACAGGTGTCGGGGCTTCGTTTCAAGTACCGCGCCAAGGAATCGAACGGCGTTTATTCCTATGCCGTCGAACCCGCCGATGTGGAGATCAAAGCGCGAGGCGCTCCGGTTTACACGCCGCTGGACACGAATAAAAAATACCGGGTCGCCACCATCGATTTCATCTGGGAAAAAGGTTTTAGCGACGGCTACGAAATTTTTTCCCAGGGCGCGGGAAAACCCAGTCCGCCCCGCTTGGACAACGGTGCGGCGGTCAGTTTCCGCAAAACCACCGAGGAAGCGATTGACAAGTTGCCTAACAAAACCGTTACCAACCGGATAGAGGGCAGGATAATCCGGCAAGTGCAGTAATCGTTGAACAACCGGCCCGACAAATAGGCTAGTCAGACAAGTAATATTCTACGGTAGACACGACGCGGATTTTCTTGATGTGCGGGTTGTTTTTATCCCTCGGCTCGATAGTAAACTGCCCCTGGGAAGCCTGTTTGATCTTTCCCAATTTGCTATTCGAGTCTTCAGCGAATTTTAAAGCGACCTCCCTGGCTTTTGTGGTGGTTTCCTGGATCATTTCCGGCTTGATTTTATTCAAATCAGTGTAAAGGTATTCGGTCTGATTTTGAAAATCCTCGCCTTTAAAGGCTATCCCGCTCTTGCCTAATTCGGAGAGTTCATTCATTGCTTTACGGACGACGGCGACATTCGATGAATAGACGGTAACCGTTTGAGCCGCCACATATCTAAAAGGAGCCTTCTCGCCGTTGTTAAATTCCTGGGCTGCTTTGTCGGTAACCGAGGGCAAGGAATACGATATTTCGGCTGCCGCGATGCCCTTGGAAACCAGAAACGCTTCAATATTCTTTTTACCGGTTTCAATCGAATGATAGAGAGCGCCCAGGTCGTTGTTGCTCTCGGTGAAAGCGATCGGCCAAATCACTATATCGGCCGCCAATTCCCGCTCGGATAAACCCTTGACGGAAACGCTGCGCTCGTATTCCTTAAAGTCGATAGCGGCCCGGCCAAGGAGATACCCCAGTGCAGCCAGTCCGAGAAAGATCGATATGCCCAAGATCAGGGCGCTTGTTCTATTTGTTGGGTTCATGCTTCAGCTCGCTCTATTTGTCCAGGTCAGGATAGTTTATAGGAGGCTTAGATCTGGCACTAATAAAACCTTATTTCTCCCGTTCTATGCGACTCGGTAACACTTAAAGCCATCGCGCAAATGGATGATGCCGCGTTGGCAAACAAGCCGCAGCGGCATCGGAATTTCTGGAAGAACAGGCGCAAACCCCGGTGGCACAGTGAGCGGTTTTAAAGTCAATGACATCCCGGACAGCTCTTACCGCCTGATCCCTGATGCAACAAAACCCGCCGTAATCAAATATAAACCTGAATCGGTAACGGCTGATACGGGCGGCTGGGAAGCGTTTTAACTGATAATTTTAGAATCCATTTGGTTCAGCCGGGATTTACCACATCCCTGTGGCTATGTAGAGTCCATAAAATGGCCGCTCCAGTATGACCTGGAAACGTTAACAGAGCGTACATGGCTGCTGGGTTGTGGGACAGTCAGAATCGTTTGCTTGCTTTTTGGCGGTCTTATCGCCGTAAACCATCCTGATAATTTCCCTTTTTGCTTCCAGCCAGTCGCGAAGCTCATTTCCAGGCGTGAACGCGCGTTTTTCCGCTTTGTAATAGGCCGCTTCGGCGATCATCGATTTAAGACCGACGTCCAGTTCGTATGCAGGCACAGGCGCTGGACTGTCCACAGTAAAGCCGAATTTTATCAGGCCTGAAACGGTTTGCGGCGAGCTGTTGTTAATGCCGATTTTGACAGGCTCCAGTTCCGCCAAGGTGCCGAACAGACGGTCCCATATCGAAAACACCGCGCCGTAGTTAGTGTCGTGCTCGTTTCGCTCCGTCGAATGGTGGGCGCGGTGCAGATACGGAGAAATAATGACCCGCCCCAGCCGTTTCTCGCCGCGGCATGAGATATTGCTGTGATGGAACATGATGAACAGGGTCAATAGAGTCTCGTTAGTCAGCACCATCGTCTTGTCTACGCCGAGCAGGACAATGTACGCCGATTTCAGCGCGGTGATGATTAACAGCTCGACAATGTGCAGCCGGAATGCGGTCGAGACATTCAAATAAGGATCGTTGTGATGCACCTTGTGGAACATCCACAGACAATCAAAACGGTGACTGATTCTGTGCCACAAATAAAGCATCAAATCGAGCAACAGGAACGACAGCAGGGCTTTCCATGCAGGATTGGAGATATGGCGCAGCAGCCCCCAGTCTGAATAGCGGTCGGTCAGCATCAATAAGGACGCTACCGACAGTAACGAGATGACAAGACTGTTAAAAATAAACAGACCGGCATTGGTTTGATAAGACAGAAATAACTGTTTAACAGGCAGTCTGCGTTTAGGAAAACTAAACTCGAAGGCCGACAGTACGACAAAAGCAATCAGCAGGATAAATGTCGCCAATTTTGCTGACATGCTTGAGAGCCATGTTAAATAGGATTCAACAAAGGTGATGAATGACGTAATTTCGCTGAACATTGACTTTTCCTCGATGTAAGACAAAACAATCTTTGATCGCGGCTTAGTAACGCTGTTTAGGATACGGTCATTAATAACTTCCCGATATGGATCGGGTAAAATTTTTCCGTTCGCCCTGAGCTTGTCGAAGGGTGGACGGAAAAATTTCGGCCTACCGCGTCAAGCCGATCATGCTTCGACAAGGCCTTTAGTCCTGAGCGAGTCGAAGGGTCAGAACGAACGGCTTGACGATAGAAGACAGTGATTTCGGGAAGTTATTTTTAACCAAATCCTTAGCGCATAAGCTTGTTTAACCAAAGCATTCATGTTTTCAGGTGTTGGAAAACAGCTTAGTACGATTTACATATTTAATAAAACGATATTATTCGATTTATATGTCTGATAAATAGATAAGGCAAGCTGTTGTTAGCGTGTTCGAGAGAATGCAAATATGCGCCTTGACAGAGCGTAACGACTTAAAGTACTTTATAAAAAAACGAAAGCCGACACAGCTGACCGGACAACCGGAAGCCAGTGAGCCCCTTAGGGGCCACTGGCTTTTTTTTGGCCAAAATTTAGCCCCGGCAATTAGTTCGCAACTCGCACAGGAGACTCTTATGTCACATTGGTACGAAGACAATTCCCACTCCATCGGGCAAACTCCGCTGGTGCGGCTTAACCGCATCGGCGACGGCGCGCCGGTTACCCTGCTGGCGAAAATAGAAGGCCGCAATCCCGCTTATTCGGTCAAATGCCGGATCGGCGCGGCGATGATATGGGATGCCGAGCGGCGCGGCTTGCTGGGTCCCGGCAAGGAACTCGTCGAGCCGACCAGCGGCAATACCGGCATTGCGCTGGCGTTTGTCGCGGCGGCGAGGAACATCCCGTTGACATTGACGATGCCGGAAACGATGAGCCTGGAGCGCCGCAAGTTATTGATCGCCTATGGAGCCAAGCTGGTGCTGACCGAAGGCGCCAAGGGCATGAGCGGCGCGATAGCGAAAGCCGAGGAAATCGCAGCCTCGGATCCCGAACGCTATGTATTGCTACAACAGTTTAAAAACCCTGCCAACCCCGCTATTCACGAGCAAACCACAGGGCCGGAGATCTGGAACGACACCGACGGCGCTATCGATATTCTGGTGTCAGGCGTCGGCACCGGCGGGACGATTACCGGTATTTCCCGTTATATCAAGCAGGCGCAAGGTAAGCCTATCATTTCGATTGCGGTCGAACCTGCGGCGAGTCCGGTACTCAGCCAGCGCCGTTCCGGGGAGCCGCTAAAGCCCGGCCCTCATAAAATTCAGGGTATCGGCGCGGGTTTTGTGCCGGATGTGCTCGATTTATCGTTAATCGATGAAATCGAGCAGGTCAGCAATGAAGAAGCTATTGCTTTCGCACGCCGCCTTGCCAGGGAAGAAGGCATGCTGTCGGGTATTTCCTGCGGCGCTGCGGCGGCTGTCGCGGTGCGGGTCGCCAAACGCCCCGAGAACGCCGGTAAAACCATTGTTGTGGTGCTGCCGGATTCCGGCGAACGCTATTTGAGCTCGCCGCTGTTCGAAGGCGTTTTCGACGCAGGCGGTTTTGCGGCATGAGCGATTTAAGCTATCAAAATGCCAGGCAGGACTGGGGCGTCGATGAGCTGGTCATTAAATTGCGCCATTTGCGCGTGCAATCGCTGGAGACCCGGCAACGGCGCGATAAACCGCCGAAACTGCCGTCGCGCAAGGAACTGCAAAAAATCCTCGACGGCCTGGGCGCGGTGTTGTTTCCCAACCGCTTGGGCCTGCCCGATTTGAACGACGAGGGCATTGATTACTTTGTCGGGCATACGCTCGATACGCTGTTGCGCGAGCTGTTCAAACAAATCCGCCGCGAACTGCACTTCGTTTCAGGACATGCGCCTGCCGAAGAGACTTACCGGCAGGCTGTCGCTATTACCCGTGAGTTTGCCGCGCGCTTGCCTGAGGTCAGGAAGCTGCTCGACAGCGATATTCAGGCCGCCTACGAAGGCGACCCGGCGGCCAGAAGCTCCGACGAAGTGCTGGTTTGTTATCCGGGCATTACCGCGGCTATTCATCACCGGCTTGCACATATCCTTCATCAATTGGGCGCGCCGCTGGTGGCGCGCGTTATTTCCGAGATTGCCCATTCAGCGACCGGCATTGATATTCACCCCGGCGCGCAAATCGGCGAGAGTTTTTTTATCGACCACGGCACCGGCGTGGTCATCGGCGAGACGGCGGTGATCGGGCGGCATGTTCGCGTGTATCAGGCGGTTACCCTGGGCGCCAAACGTTTCCTGAAGGACGACGACGGCATCCTGGTCAAAGGCAATGCCCGGCATCCTATCGTTGAGGACGATGTGGTCATTTATGCGGGCGCGACGATCCTGGGCCGTATCACCATTGGCCGCGGCTCGACCATCGGCGGCAACGTCTGGCTTACCCATAGCATACCGCCCGGCAGCAACATTACACAGGCGCATGTGCGCAGTGAATTGTTTCAGGATGGGGGCGGGATATAAACGAAAGGTGAAAGGCGAAAATATCCGCTGGTTCCGCTCGTTCCCAAGCTCCAGCTTGGGAACGCCGTCTTGGAAGCTCCAGCTTCCCGAAACATAGAAAGCTGGAGCTTGGGAACCCGTATAACACTCCAGCGTTGCGAAACGGGACGCCGGAGCGTCACTAACTGCATTCCCACGCTGGAGCATGGGAACGATACTACTAATTACACCAACCACAATAGGAAAAAGTCATGTCCGATATTCACGAAGGCCAAACCCATACCGCGCTGGGCGATGTTGCTGCGCGTACCTTGGCAAACGCCACCAAAACCGTCCCCATGTTATCAACCATCACTCCCCGGTGGTTGGTGCATCTGTTGCAATGGAAACCCCTGGAAGCCGGTATTTATCGAGTCAACAAGGTTAAGAATGAAACCGGCCTGCTGGTCGATTGCTCCAGCCTCGACGAAAAAGAACTGCCGCAAACCTTTGTCGATTATGAAGAATGGGGCCGCGAGTACCGCTTGAATGCCGTTAATACGGTGCTCGACGTGCATACCCGTATTTCCGATTTATACAGCAGCCCGCACAATCAAATCCATGAGCAGCTGCGTTTGACCATAGAAACCATTAAAGAACGCCAGGAAAGCGAACTGATCAACAACGCCGAATACGGCCTGCTGAATAATGTAGCCCCAGGCTTTAGAGTACAGCCGCGTACCGGCGCGCCGACGCCTGACGACTTGGATGAATTGATTTCCCGTGTCTGGAAAGAACCTGCGTTTTTCCTGGCGCACCCGCTGGCAATCGCTGCATTCGGACGCGAATGCACACGCCGCGGCGTGCCTCCCGCTATCGTCACCCTGTTCGGTTCGCAGTTTTTAACTTGGCGCGGCCTGCCTTTGATCCCATCCGACAAAGTTAAAGTCGTCAACGGCAAAAGTAATATTCTGCTGTTGCGCACCGGTGAAAGCCGCCAAGGCGTGGTCGGTCTTTACCAGCCTAACCTGACCGGCGAACTGAGCATGGGGCTTTCCGTCCGTTTCATGGGCATCAATCATAAAGCGATTGCCTCTTACCTGATCTCACTGTATTGCTCGCTGGCGGTATTGACTGACGATGCGCTCGGCGTGCTCGAGAATGTCGAAGTGGGCAAGTACCATGAATACAAATAACGGCGATTTTTCACAAAACGCAACATTGCCGGATGTAGAGCAATTGACCAAACTCGCCAATGAGCTGTTTACGGCCTTACCCTGCGACGGATCGCGCATCGCCGCTGCCTCTTCGGCAGTGCCGGGCGGGTTTACGTCACCGTTGGCGGGTGCGGCTGGATCGGGAATACCGCAAGGTTTCGGCCTGCCGGGGGAAGCCGAATTGCAAAAGCTGTTTGCTCCGCGGCAACCGTCTTTAGCAAGCGTTCCTGACAGCCTTGATACGGGCTCGGTTTTCGGCAACCCGTCTGCGGCGGCAACATCGCCGTTGGCGGGTTTGGACAAATCCGTGCTGGCGGGTGTTTTGCCGCACAACTTCGGCCTGCCCGATGAAGCGCAATTGCAACAGCTGCTGGTTTCGCGCGTACCCTCAGGAAGCCACATTCCCGGAAGTATCGAGACAGCTTCAATTCCTGCCGCGCCGTCTTCAGTGGCGGGCCACGAATTGACAGCCGAATCGCTGACTGACGCCGAGCAATTAGCCAAAGTGGGTACTTCACCTCAGGCTTTTGAAGCGGAATTGCAAAAGCTTTTCGCTGAAAATTCAGCGGATAAAAGCGGTGGGCAGAAAAGCGTTGCCCACCCTACCTTTGATGCGTCATTGATAGCGGGACTTTCGCCTCAAGCCTACGGCCTGCCGGGCGAAGCTGAGTTGCGGGAGCTGTTCGGTTCGTTTTCTAAGCCTGCTGCCGGTATTCCGGCAAGCCCCGAACCGGGTTCAACGCTTTATTTTCTCGATGAGTTGAAACACGGAGGATTTAATGCGCAAGCGCCGACCTTGGTTTCTGCGCATCCGGCTTTTGATGTACAGGCGGTGCGCCGGGACTTTCCTATCCTGAAGGAACGGGTCAACGGTCAGCCGTTAGTCTGGTTCGATAACGCGGCGACGACTCAAAAGCCGCAGGCGGTGATCGATAGGGTCTCGTATTTTTATGAGCACGAGAACTCCAACATCCACCGTGCGGCGCATGAACTGGCCGCGCGGGCGACCGACGCTTACGAAAAAGCGCGGGATACCGTTGCCAAGTTTATGAATGCGTCGTCTTCTGCGGAGATCGTCTTTGCGCGCGGCACGACCGAGGCCATCAACCTGGTTGCGCAAAGCTGGGGGCGGCAGCATATCAAGGCGGGTGACGAGATCGTGATCACCTGGCTGGAGCACCACGCCAATATCGTGCCGTGGAAACAGCTGTGCGAAGCGACCGGCGCAACATTGCGCGTCGCGCCGGTTGATGACGACGGCCAGGTATTGCTGGGCGAATATCAAAAGTTGCTGAATTCTCACACCAAGCTGGTATCGTTCACGCAGGTCTCCAACGCGCTGGGTACGGTCACGCCCGCCAGGGAAATGATCGAGATGGCGCATCGGGTCGGGGCACGGGTGCTGCTGGACGGCGCTCAGTCGGTCTCGCATTTGCGCGTCGATGTACAGGTGCTGGATTGCGACTGGTTTGTGTTTTCCGGGCACAAGATATTCGCTCCCACCGGCATCGGCGTGTTGTACGGCAAGGCGGAATTGCTGGAATCCATGCCGCCGTGGCAAGGCGGCGGCAACATGATAGAGGATGTGACCTTTGAAAAAATCGTCTATCAGCCCGCACCGGCCCGCTTCGAAGCCGGTACCGGCAATATCGCCGATGCGGTAGGCCTGGGCGCAGCCCTTGAGTATCTGCTGAAAATCGGTATCGATAATATCGCCCGTTACGAGCACGAGTTGCTGGTCTATGCGATGGATGCGCTGAGGAGCATATCCGGCTTGCGTTTGATCGGCACGGCTGCCGAGAAAACCAGCGTATTGTCGTTCGTGCTGGAAGGACACAGCAACCAGGATATTGGCGTCGCATTAAACCGCGCCGGTATTGCGGTACGCACCGGGCATCATTGCGCCCAGCCTATCTTGCGCCGTTTCGGCCTGGAAAGCACCGTGCGCCCGTCACTGGCGTTTTACAATACGCATGAGGAAGTCGATCTGTTGGTCAGCACCGTCAGGCGGATCAAGAGCGGTCAGGATTTTTAGCAATAAAGGATTTTTGCAGGGGCGGCTTTAGGCAAAGCTGCTCCTGCAATTTAGAATTTTTCTCGATCTGGCACGCTACGCCACTATCATTGAGTTAATGCGCTGCAGCCGGGCTGCCGCGCCGTTGTATTTAACTTAGGAACATGCATAAATTAATTTAAGCAATCACCATGAAGGGCATGAAGACTTAAATCCTTCATGTCCTTCATGCGCTTCATGGTTTAAAAATAAAATTTGCTCAAGTTATTTCATGCACGATCCTTAGGATATGTTCAGTAATAACTTCCCGATATTGAACGGATGAAATTTTTAATCAAATCCTTAATGGCATTGCCGCGCTACGTTCCGGGAAGTGCTACAGCCCATCGTATCGAATCACGTCATAAGGCTGACGCGGTAAGCCGAAAGCACCGTAATACGCCAGGGATTACCGGAATGACGATGCTTTTGAAGCGGACAGATTCAATCAATCCGTACAGCCAAGTCAATAAAGCGCGCCGGCGGCCTCGGCCAATTCCGGTAAAAACGCTGAAGCCGACAGGCGTTCGTAATAACTGCCCTGCACCAGATCAAAACCGGTAGTGCGCGCCAGCGACTCGGATTTTTTTTGATCGATTTGTTGCAGGATTGTTTGCCCGCCGGTTGAAACAACCAGCGCTTTTAAATCATGCAGTTTTTCAAACAGGGCATTGTCGCGCACCTGCTCAAGGTGCCGCGCCGATAAACTGACGTAGTTCGGAGACAGCTTGGTAATCAGGTCGAACGACTGGCTTTCCTGCGCGACATACTCGAACTTAAGCGCGATTTGATAACCCCGGCGCCGGTAATTGTCCAGGCCGGTAATCAGTTCCTGATAATGCCGGGCATAATGGCTGTTTACCGACATAATAATCACGACATTTTTGGTTTCCAGGCCGCACTGCCCGATAACCTCTTCAAAATAAGCGCCATGATCCTTTTTAACGCCCAGTATATGCCGCGGATCGACTTCCAAGAATAATACGCCTTGCAAATGAGTTATCGGCAGGTAGTTGAGCATATGGACGGTGCGGGACAAGCGATCGAAATTGATGATAGATTCAAAACCGTCGGCTTGGTGCGGATGATTGCTCAGCAGGTTTTCAATTTCGTCGGAGTACAGGTACTGAACTTCATGGGTTGAAACTTTAAGCTTCGAGGCATGTCCGATAATCTCGGCGGGTTTTAATGCTTGCCGTATTGGCGAAAAAACGCTGCCGATTTTAATTTGGCCAAACAGCGCGCTTATGGCGCCGTCTTCAAGCAGGAAGGGACGAAAACTTGACCTATGCTCCTGCCCGAACCGGTCATTGAAATAGTCGACTAAATTTTGTAATGGCATTTGTTGTTCCTCATATCAGGTAAAAGTGCATGCCGCGGCGGAATTTCCGCTTCCGGTTACGTTGAATGGTTGTATTGTGTAATGAGGGAAACCGTAGAAATTTGTACCTTTCCCGACTTAAAAAAGAGGCGGGTCGAAACCCGCCCAAAAAAACAATCCCTGTTTTATAGAGAGGTACATAAAAAAGTGACATCACACACGCCGTAAACAAAGCCGCAGTATTTTTACGGCAGTTCGTTGGTTGGATATAGCTTAGGGGAATTTTTATTTTTAATAAAACGATATTATTAGATGAGAAAATCTAATAAACAGATAATACAGCGCTGTTTACTTTTCTTTAACAAAGTCCTTTCGGTGCTGCATTTATTCGATCCGCGATACAGCATGGGGTGTTATATGCCCTAATTTTTCCGAGCGAAATGCCGTGTTAATTTGCCTAACCGTTTTTTCAAGCCCTGCCGCCGCGCTATTTTGACTCGCTTTTCATCGCGCAAACCAAAGTATTAAGCATTTAGCGCGCCATTTGTGGCGGCATATTGTCGCGCGACAATCGGCCGCATTTTCAAGGTTGATTTTATTGACTAGAATCCCTGCAACTCTTGTTTGCGCTCCCTTTCCTAAAGGGCTTAGAGTTCAGCTGTTCTTCCTCTGTGTGCGGTCAGCAGCCCTGGCCGCATCTTTTTAGCCTGTGGGTGGAATCATGAAACGGAATTACCAAACTGATGCATCCTGCCCCCCCGTAAACGATCAAGATCTTATCGGGCGAATCGCTTGCCATAAAGCCGGTCACGCCGTCTTTACAACAAACAAAAAGATATTGAAAGCCATTGAGCGTTTGGCCGGCTATCTTTTCAAAATTAATACCGCCAAACCTTGGCGTATTAACGCGGCATAAACCAGCCTGCAAAATCGATTTATTAGATGTTTGTTTCGAATAATATCGTTTGTTTATTACTCATTGGCTGCACTAAGCTATTTTCCAGCAATACATTTGATAGGAGGACATGTACATGTCGGCATTAAAAAAAGCAGATCATTTCAACACTAGCCTGGCTGAAGAGATGGACTCGAGTTTTCAGCTGCATAGCCCATTCGTTACCCGCCGCATTCAACTGAACCATGCATCATCGCTGCCTCAAATAGGCTCATCCGTATATCAGTGCTTTTTTGAACATTCATCGGACGCCATGTTGATTGCTGACGCCGATTGTAAAATCCTGCATGTCAATCCGGCCTTTGTCGCCATTACCGGCTATACGCTTGAAGAATCGATCGGGCAAACGCCGCATTTGCTCTGTTCGGGAGTACACAGCGAATCGTTTTACGATCAGCTTTGGGAATCCCTTAATCAAAAAGGCTACTGGCGCGGAGAGCTGGTCAACAAACATAAAAACGGCGATGCCTTTTCAATCTGGCAACGGATCAACGTCATTGAAGATAATAACCGGCAGGTGCTTTATTACATTTCCGCGTTCAGCGATATTTCGATCATCAAAAACACCGAGCGGAAATTATGGCAAATGGCGCACCTCGACTCCTTGTCCGGCCTTGCCAATCGCGCGTTATTTGAACAACGTCTGCTGCAAGAGCTATTCGCCGCCAAGCGTTCAGGACAATTCGGAGCGGTTATTTTCCTGGATTTGGACGATTTTAAAAAAATCAATGATTGTTTAGGCCACAGATGCGGCGATCTATTGTTGCAGGAAGTCGCCAAACGCCTACAACTCAATTTACGCACCGAAGATACCGTAGCGCGGTTAGGCGGCGATGAATTCGTTATTTTGCTCTCAGGATTGACGCATAAGTTGAACGACGCGGAAAAAACCGCCGGCAACGTGGCTCAAAAAGTGCTGAATGCACTGCTTGAGGTTTACCTGATTGAGGATCAGGAACTGCAAATATCGGCGAGTCTGGGGATTACCCTTTTTTCCACAGCATTCGACGAAAGCACCGAGAAACTGCTGCGCCAAGCGGATGTCGCCATGTATGCCGCAAAAACCGAAGGCAAAAGCACTTACTGTTTTTATCATCCCGACATGCTGGAACAGGCCAATAAACGCCTGAGCATTGAAAACGAATTACGCTTTGCCTTGCAAAATGATCAGATCGTTTTGTTTTATCAGCCGCAATATGACGCTGCGCGTCAGTTACTGGGTTTTGAAGCCTTAGTCCGCTGGCAACATCCTGAAAAAGGTATGATTTCTCCGGCTGATTTCCTGCCGGTTGCCGAAGAAACCGGCATTATCATCGAGCTGGGCGAGCGTCTTTTATACATGGCTTGCCGGCAACTTGCCGCCTGGCATTCGCAAGGCTTCAAAGTACCGCACCTGGCGATCAATATCAGTCCCGTGCAGTTTACTCATTGCAATTTTGTCGATTCCGTCAACTCAGCAATGGAGCTAACCGGCGTAAATCCTGCCGCTATCATGCTGGAAATCACCGAAAACCTGATCATTAAAAACATTACCGAGGTCATCGAAAAAATGCGGCTGCTGAAACAGCGGGGCATTCGTTTTTCAATCGACGATTTCGGCACCGGCTATTCCTCGCTGGCTTATTTACGACGCATGCCGATCGACCAGTTAAAAATTGACCGCTCTTTTGTGCAAGACATCACCCACAACGAAAACGACGCCGCGATTGTCAATACGATTATCGCAATGGCGGGCAGTCTTAATCTGGACATTATTGCCGAAGGCGTCGAAACCCCGGAACAGGTTGCTTATCTTGCCGATTGCGGCTGCAACGCATTTCAGGGCTATTGGTTCAGCCGGCCGCTGCCCGGCGCTGAAGTCTTATCGATATTGGATGAAGGTTAATACATCATAGAAGCCTACATGGTGCGTTGGGCCTGACCGCTTCCGAAAACTTTTATGATATGCGGCTCAAAGCTTATTCGCTTATAAAGAGCCGCTAAAGTTGCGACAGCGGGTGGAAAAAACTTATTTTTCAACATCTTGATAACGCCAGTCCGGTGCTACTGTTTTTTTGCGCAGCGTTTGCAATTCCGATAGTATGGCTAAGAGGCGGAACACCCGCGCTTTACTTCAAAGAGGAGCTTGCCGTGCCTAAAAGCAACTTTGATCGCATCATGGACTGGCCTTATCACCCGCAAATAATAATGGCCGCCGGTTTTGTTTGCGCCTATGCGGCGGCGATGCAGGGCGATGGCCCCATCTGGGCGGCGCTGATTGTTGCGGCTTTTGCCGCGCCGCTGGTCGGATTCCTATTATTCTTGCCGTATTTTGTCAGCATCTGGATTCTGGCTGTGTCGGCCTCGCTGCTTGAAGCCATGCAGTCAATGCGTAAACCGGCGCCGGGGAGCGCGCAAGCAACATTTCACCATCTCAATCATTAATGGGACAATACGCCATGATGATTAACATAACCCCGCCCCTGCAATCCTTTGTCATCATCCCGTCTCAAATTTTAAGAGACAATACGTTATATTGACTAGCCCGGATAAGATTAACCATGTCGCCAACTACCGTAAAAACCGCAGCCAATTCCACGATCAGCATCCCCAGAGGCTACCGGGAAATTCCGTTCAACTACACGTCCGCCGACGATTGGCAGGTCGTATCCTTCCTGCTGGGCGCCGAAATCGCGCTGATTCTGGAGGAATTGCGCGACCGCCGCGTCACCGGGCGCTCCGCCCGTTTGTTGATGCGCTTTTTCGGGGAAATCATGATTTACCGCCGCAACCCCTACCTGTTCCAGGAGCTGGTGACTTCGGCCGGCAGGCGCAAACGCATGTTCGAGAATGCCGAAAAGCACTTGAAGATCATCGAACAGAATATCGGCGACGAATCCAGGGTACATAAAGTGCTGGTCGCGTCCCGGCAACTGCTGGACGATTTTCGTAGCGACGTCGAAAAAACGCCGGGATTGCGCAAACGCATGAAAAGGGAGCTGGGCGCTATCACAGGGGTTGCCAACGTCCTGTTCGACCCGTTCTCGCTGGTCTCTCATGCCACCGATGCGACCGACTGGCGTTTGTTTTTACCGGTCGCGGTCGTGATGCCGGACAAGGAAGCACAGCTCGCGCCGCTGCTCACGGCGATTGCCAAGATGGGTCTCAAAGCCGTGCCGCGCGGCGGCGGTACCGGACTGACCGGCGGCGCGGTTCCGTTGCGCTCCGACTGCGTGGTGATCAACACCGAAAAGCTCGACCGTATCCGCGGCACGCGGGACATGGAATTCAAGCTTTGGGATGGGCAGACCGCCACGGCCCAAGTGCTTGAAGTTGAGGTCGGCGTCATCACCGAAAAAGCCCATCAATTCGCAAGCAACCGGGGTCTGGTCTTTGCAACCGACCCCACCAGCGCCTGGGCGTCCTCGATAGGCGGCAACATAGCCGAAAACGCGGGCGGAAAATGCGCGGTGCGCTGGGGCACCTGCATCGACAACCTGATTTCCTGGCGGATGGCGATGCCCGGCGGCAAACGTTGGGTGGTGCGCAGAATCGACCATCAACTGCGCAAAATATTGCCGGAAGATAACGTGACGTTCGAGGTTTTGGACGAAAAAAGCGGCGAGTCGATCAAGATCATTGTCTTGAAAGGCAGCGAGATCAGGAAGAAAGGCCTGTGGAAAGACATCACCAACAAGGCCTTGGGCGGCGTTCCGGGCCTGCAAAAGGAAGGCACCGACGGCCTCATCACGTCGGCGGAATTCATCCTTTATCCGAAATTCGAAGCCACGCGCACGATTTGCCTGGAGTTTTTCGGCCAGGACATGGAAGAAGCCAGCCGCGTGATTGTCGAGCTGTCCAAGGCGTTTCCGTTTCCCGACCGGGGCGAAGACACGCTGGTCGCGCTGGAACATTTCGATGACGAGTATGTGCGCGCGATCGACTACCAGGTCAAATCGAGCCGGTTCAAGACGCCGAAAGCCGTGCTGCTGATCGATGTGGCGGGGCATTCTTTAGATCAGGCGCAGCAAGGCATCGACAAGATCCGCGCGATTCTGGATCAGTATCCCAACAGCGAACTGTTCGAAGCCCACGATACGGCGGAAGCCGAACGGTACTGGGCCGACCGCAAGAAATTCGGCGCGATTGCAAGGCGCACCAACGCCTTCAAGCTGAATGAAGACGTCGTGATTCCGTTGGAAACGCTGGCCGAGTTCGCCCGTTTCATCGACGAGGTTAACGTGGAAGAAGAGCGCTACGCCCAGCTGAAATTCCTGGACCGGGCGGCCGCATTATTCCGCGAACCGCCGGTTGAAGACAATAACGATTCATTCGACGCCCGGTCAAGCGTTGCGCTGGAACTTGATGCAACCGCCAGAAACGCGCTGGCGACAGCCGACGAAAAAACATTGCGCAGCTTGGCTATCATCAACGAGTTCAGGCAGCAATTCGCCGAGCTGGCGCGCGGATTCCCCAAAATTATCGCCGCCGTAGAGCTGGCTCATCAGGAAGTGCGCGACCGGCGCATCGTGCTGGCAACCCACATGCACGCCGGGGACGGCAACGTGCATGTGAACCTGCCGGTGCTGTCCAACGACAGGGACATGCTGGAGCGCTCCGGCGAAGTCATCGATCATGTGATGTATAAAGTGGTCGAATTGGGCGGCGTGGTTTCCGGCGAGCACGGCATCGGCGTGACCAAACTGAAATACCTGGAACCGGAACGCCTTGAGGCGCTGAGCGCCTACCGCAGCGAAGTCGATCCTACGGGGCTGATGAACCCCGGCAAACTGAATGATTTTGATGCGCTGGAACATATCTTCACTCCGTCGTTCAACCTGCTGGGGCTGGAAGCGCGCATCCTACGCCACGGCCAGCTGGAGGAGCTGGCGAACAAAATCGCCCATTGCGTGCGTTGCGGAAAGTGCAAGCCCGATTGCGGCGTGTTCCATCCTGCGGGCAGCCTGTTCTATCATCCTCGCAACAAGAATTTGGCTATCGGCGCGATTATCGAGGCTTTGCTGTTCGACGCCCAGCGCGAATATTCGACAAAATTCGAGCTGCTGCAATGGTTGGAAGAAGTGTCGGATCATTGCACGACCTGCCATAAATGCGCCAAGCCCTGTCCGGTCGACATAGACTCCGCCGACGTATCGGTGCTGGAGCGCCGGATTCTGGCCGATTGGGGTTACAAGCACACGGCGGCGGCGACCAAGATGACGCTGCGCTATCTGCACAGCGACTCGCCGATGTTCAACAAGGTTTTCCGTTTCGGCGTTCTTCGGGCCGGTTTTGTAGGCCAGCAGCTAGGCGCTATAGTAGCCAAGCCGTTGCAACCGAAAAAAGGCCAGTCCAAGCATTACCCCTTGCAACTGCTGAGCTCGCCGATGCCGACCGTACCGTCAAAGACATTGCGCGATCTATTGCCCAACTGCAAGGAAGATCAGGTTTTGGTATTCGAACCTGACGAGGAAGCCGAACGCACCGTATTCTATTTTCCCGGCTGCGGTTCCGAACGCATGGTGTCCGACATATCGATGGCCGCCCTCCATGTCCTGATGGGTTTAAAAACCAGGGTGGTGTTGCCGCCGCCGTTCCTGTGCTGCGGATTCCCGGCCTACGCCAACGGCCAGGCCGAAATGCACTCGCAAAACGGCTTGCGCGTGACCATCCTGCTGAACCAAATCCGCGACATGTTCACCCACCTGGAATTCGACGGCTGCGTCGTGACCTGCGGAACCTGCCGCGAGGGGCTTAACGAAATGGAAGCGGCCAAATTGTTCGGCGGCAGGCTGGTCGATATAACCCGCTATGCGCTGGAGCGGGACTTGCAATTGGCCGGCACCGGCAGCGAGAGCTATCTGTATCACGCGCCCTGCCACGACTCGCTGGACGGCAAGGCGCTGGACGTGCTTGACCGGCTTGGCGGATTCGGCAGCGTTACACCCGTCCCCAATTGCTGTTCGGAGGCGGGAACGCTGTCCTTATCCCGTCCCGACATCTCCGCCGCGATGCTGCACCGCAAACGCGAGTCGTTGGCAGAAGTCATGCCGGAAAAAGGCCGGGCCACGATCCTGACCAACTGCCCGTCCTGCATCCAGGGCTTGGGCCGGAACAAGGGCATGGGCGTTGATCCGCAGCATCTTGCCGTTACGTTGGCTGAGAAGCTGTCGGGGAAATCGTGGTTGAAGCAATTTAAGGTGCAGGCGGCTAAGGCTAAGGCGTTTAATTTTTGAGGTGGTTTATAAGGGGCTTATGTGATTCCGTAAGGTACGCATCGCGTACCTTGGGCATTTTGAATGCTACACTGAGTGAATTATTAGAAGTTATAGAGTTTCACCATCTTTTTAAGACCTCTATCACGCTAAATAAACTAGATACGCATGAATGTAACATTTGATGAGCCTGAAATATCATTGGTAAGTTTCGATCTACATTTATTAACTTGAAAGCTTCATTAATCTCACTACTAGGTAAATGTGCATCAGCAAGCCTAAGTTCATATACGCCAACGAGCGCCGACATAATTTCCCTTGCAAGTTCTGGATTTATTTTTGAAGCTAGAAGATTTTCTAAGGATTTTAGAGATCCCCACTTTTTATCTTTAGGTGGAGATACTATTTTCTGCATTGCTTCTGCATCTAGGCTGTCAGCAGTTAATCTAGCAATATCTTTTGCCAGAGCAAATAAACCAGCTTCATCTACAGCTCGAAATCTATGCACTCTATTCAGTAAATCAGGGATTATTTCATGCTGGCGGAATAACGAAAAATTCAGCTTTTCGTTAGTAATCTCGTTAATTAGTTTTATGCCAAGACTAAGAAATGCCTCAGGTGCTTGTGTGTCAGCAGGTTCTGCTCTGACTTGTGAAGCCAATAACTCATCAGATACACCACCCTCAGGAGTTGCATTATACCCTGCCCATATTTGCTGCTGCCATTCAGGAAGCATTCCTATATCTTTTGCGTAGACATTTACATAGCCCAGTGAATTGATACCGAAATGTACGTCATTCCCAATTGAACACGCAACAGAACCTGTATTCTGAGTGTAGAACTCCAAAGAACCTCCACGACGATGAGATAAAGTCATTATTACATCGGGTTTAAACCATAGCCACTTACCGGAGTGAATAAGGCCATCTCCTTTAACTTTTCTACCTTCGGCATTTATTGTGAAGAAAATCGTAGACTGTATTTCATCTCTTCTTACCTTTGGGCTGTATTTGCCTGGCTCTATCCATTCGTTACGCCAAAGTTCACCCAATATTCGGTATAGTTTTTTTCCTTCAAAGGGTTTTTCCCATGATTCTGATTTTGTATTTTCATCAGTGGGAATCTCTGAAATATCAGGTACATCCTCAGTTTCGTCAACATCAGTACGGGAAATATGGAATACAGCCATTTTTGCACCATATCGTTCTCCTCCTTCGTGAATTGGAATAATACGTCCTTCCCAACGATTCGAATCTGCCCCATCTTTTTTTTCGCCATTTTCCCACGTGATGAATGAAGCATTGCTAACGATTGCATCTCTACTAAAGAAGGAAGTTATGTAAAGCCCCATGTCTCTAGCACACAAATAATCCTTTAGATATTGAACTTTCATTTCCAGCAATACTGGTTCACCATCATTCCTTTTCAGTCTTGCAACTTCGGTATATCCATCTTCTGGGCAAACCCAAATATCGCCTTCACGCTGCAAACCAAGTGTAAGCACTAAATCTTGGTGTAAATGCCAAACCTTAGAATGTTCGCTAGTCGATCTTTGATTTAGTACTAAATGAAGACCTTTAAATCCACCTCGATAGTCTTCAAAAATATCTGCGGGTGAATATTTTTCGTTATCATAAAACCCTGAATGTTGATGGCTGATACCGACATCCATCCAACCTAATCTCTCAGCAAATTCTTTTTTGTCTGTTGGAACAGCAATGCAACCAGACCCGGAAAAATCTTCTTTATAGCCTTCATAGCCATATTTTCCAGTATGTTCATTGCGATAAGCTGCTCTAAGGGGAATCCATACAGCTTTGTTAAAAATTTTCCCTCGTATATCGTTCATCTCAAACCAATTTTGATTCACGTATTAATTCCTTAGCGGGTTATGTAGCGAGTAGCCTGATCTAGCTTGCAGAATCCAGGATTTCGTAGCTCCGATTGAACGCAATGTCAGGCATGAACCTCAACGAACGAACTTGAAGAATGCGGCATCGGTATGCACTGACCTTCTTCTTTAAGCCCCTCAATGTGAAATTCGATAGATTCCTGGATAAGTTGCAGCGCCTCTTCGTATGTCTCACCTACGGCTATGCAGCCCGGAAGATCGGGGACATAGGCGCCAAAACTCGTTGGGCCTTCTTCAATGACAACCATATAACGCATATAAACCTCTACTGCTTGAGACCCGCTTGTTTCAGAACACTGATAAGCGTTCCGGGCGGGACATCTACGCTGGGTTTGCCAGCAATTGTGACCGTACCGGATTTAATGGAATGATGAAACTGACGATGGCTTCCTTTTTGCCGCACCAGCTGCCAGCCATCCGACTCAATCAAGGCGATAAGATCTTTAACTTTCATGCCGGGAGTTTAGCACAGCCTCTTCTTGAGGCTCAATCAGCAACACGTCTAACGTACATGACAAGGTGTCGCTGGCAGCATTCAAATCCAACCAAGCCGCTTGCAAGCGCCATAGACGAGATACACGCCAAGACCGCAAACAAACAGACCGAAGATAAGCCGAAGCTGCGGCCCCGCCATTTGATTCGCGAAGTAAGCGCCAATCCACGAACCGAGGAACATGGCCGCGGCCAGAATGACGGCGGCCTTAATATCTACGTTTCCGTGCCGGTAATATTCGAATGCGGCGGCGAGACCGACCGGCGGGAGCAGCAACGCAAGCGTCGTTCCGGTCGCCATGTGCTGAGAGAAACCGGCCCAATAAATAAGCGCCGGTAAGATGATAATACCGCCGCCGATGCCGAAAAGCCCCGCCGCGATGCCGCCGAAAATACCGATAATCACAAACATGAGCCATGACGGCATCTGGATTCTCCTTTCAAATAAGACCGCAACATCTTAACCTGACGAGCCGGCTTGTAACTTAGAATCCGCCACAGTACTCGACAGATGTTGCGTTTGCTCTTCCAACGATTCTGCGGCGGCTTGCTCTACCGGAGCAGCATTTTGCTGGGTTACGTCATTCAACAGAAACGCCTGCCGGGCAAGGTTGAGCTATAGATGCCCTCCGCCCCGTTCTCTACTCATCGGTTCCCGATGCTTTGCAAGTCACTTACAAAAATTACCTTTGCCGGGAGGCTTCGCACAGCTCTTGTCTGTAATTTTCAAGCCGGTTTTCCAGGGCGCGCTGTTCGGATAACAGCTTGCGAGAGCCTGTCCTGCGCTTGCATAGGGTACGGCGGTGAAACCTGCGGGCAGAGTAAAACTAAAGCCAATGCAGCCGCCTCGCGGGCAGTCATTCAGATAGACGCCGTCCGCGCTTTGACCGGTCGTTCTGCTACTCCAATAATTACAGACGCTCTTGATAGACTCCTTCAAATCAGGCTCAGGGAATGTGTCCGACACCGTGCATTTCTGCGGATTATTTCCTGATTCGATCTGGCACAGATTCGACGGGAAACAGGCATCCTCGGGAACCGCACTGGTTGGAAAGGCATAATCCGAAGCCACGGTGCCGTTATCCAGGGTCACGGTCAGAATGCCCGATGTGCCGTCATAGCTGCTGGACCCGTAACTACTGCTTACAGGAGCCGGAGTAACCTGCAATCCGTTATTCTGGACATGAGGATCTATACGCACCCATTGCCCGCTGCCCGGCACATAATTAGGCCCGACATAGACTTGGTAGGTCGTTTTGCTGTTGCCGGCGGCATAAAGATGGTGAATCAAATAGCTTGCGCCAGCCGTGAAATTTGCATTCACGAAGGGGGCCGGAACGCTGCCGTTCAGAGCTACCGCATTGGTATCGATATAGTAGGTCCCCTGATTCATGGTGAGTCCCGGCGCCGCTCCAATGCCCGCGCCCATAAAGAGCGTGCTGCGCCGGCAGCAAGGGGTAACGCCGACGCCGCATACTTGAGCGTTGGTGCTGCAACTGTCGCCGGAGCTGCCGGTTTCAAGCTGCCGGTACACCGGCACTGCGGGGTGGCTTTGGCTCCACGTTGTATCGGTGTTCGTGGCGGAACCGCCTGCCGTCACCGGCGCCTGCAATTTGGTAATGACGGTCGTAACAAAATCCTGGGGGATGGTCTCCGTGCCGAAGGAGTTGCATTGCGCTACTTTAAAAGGCGCGTCATAAAAAGCATTGTTGCTAAGCCCCGATGTTCGCGCGCCGCCGGTTGATGGCGCCATACCGTTGAGACTGCCGTCCAGATCGTTCAATATCGTTGTCGAGTCGATCGGTGTAGCGCCCATATTATCAACGGTGTTGGATATTGGCGTACCCCATAACTGGCCTTGGATATAGTAAGCATACTGATCCAAAACATTGTGCCGCTCGGTTGTGGAATCAAAGCCGGATTTGCGGAACGCAAAAGCCGGAGGATAGTAAAAACCGTTGGGCTGTTTCCAGCCTATCGCCGCATTGATCACGCTGTATTGACTCAAGGCCGGATTCTGGACACTGGACGCCGTTAGAGGATAAGCGGGCTGGTTGGTCGCATCGTAAATAGAGGTACCGGTCGCATAAGGCGGCGTTGAGCCGGGCTGTGTCTTGACGCCGGAATTGGACGTATTCACTTGCGTGAAGATATTGCCGTCGGAAAAAAACGGCCCGTCATAAATGGTGATCATCCGTTTGGAGTTAAAACCGCCCATGTACAAACCGACGCCGTCTTTCTGGAAATAGCAAAACGGCATCGGTTGAGTTCCATTGTTTTGTGAGCAGATTGCATTGCTCATGTCGGGGCCGTTTTGGCCCGCGTATTGGTCTGTCGGCGCGATACTGCCGACAAAAAGACTGTCTTTCGCTATGGCCAGTTGGCGATTAAGAACCTGATCCCAGCTGCCGCCGCTGACAAATCCCAAGCCGCCGAATAACTGGTCGGTTATCGCGCTATTGCTGAACACATAACTCCAAGGGCGCAGCCATACCGAGCCGAAATTGGTCTGAGCCCAGTTGAAAGAGGTGGTAAACCGGTCTATCACCGTCGCTACGCAATACTGGCCGTTTGTACTGGCTTGACCGGGGCCATAACCCGAAGCACAGGTAGGGTTCGTATCGGGACTCATCGCATATTTGATGCCGTAAAAATTGCTGGCGACAACCGGAAGCATTGATGTTGCAATCGTGTACAGATTGGAGGCTACGTTAACCGGAACAGGAGAACTCGCGGTTGGAGGGGTAGCGGGCGGATTCAGTGCAGGGGTAAATACAAAATTGCTCGCGTCCGGTTGCAGGGAGGCGCGCTCCGTCATCAACGCATAAGCTGCGGTGGCGCAGCCATTGCCGCGGAACCGCTTAAACGGCGCCTGTCTCGCCCCAGCCTGGTTAAAATTTGCGTAGTCCAGCTCCGAATAGGTCTGGTACGTGGGCGCCGCCGCGCTATTGCGAGCCCATGTCATACTCGCGCTCGGTCCGCTGACCGAGGAGCTGAGCGGCCAGTAACACGCCCCGAAACCATGCACCCCGACCGACTGGTTGCCGACAAATTCATTATAGGCGTTCATGATCCAGAACATGGTCGGATAAACGGCGTCGCTACCCTGAACGGTTTGATCGTTCATCGTATTTAAAATCGGAGGAATGAAGCGGTACTCCGGGCTTGTGCTTTCCTGGCCGGTAAAATAATCGGTCAATGCGGCGCGCGCGGAGACGCCCAGATTCTGGCAAAAAAGATTGTTGATTTCAGAACCGTCCTCAATGTAAAAACCATGCCCCATCGACAGATAGCCGACATTGCGCGACACCTCGACATTATGCGTGGCGTGAACCACGACAAAGCGGGTATTCGATTCCCAGATCGAGCTGTCTTTAACGAAGGCATTGGTGTAGGAGGCGTCTTTCACCATGTGAAAATGCACCGGATAGCGCCCCATCCGTCCGCCCTGCCCCATCTGGTGAAATTCCACGCCCTGTATCTGGAACTTCGCAAAGCCCTGGCGCACCATCATCTGAGCGCCGAAATAACAGTCGGGGTTATTTGCCGTAGCGGCGCAATTTGCCGACGCGGGAAAAGGATCCGTAGCCGTTGCGCCGAGCGATTGAATCGTGATGCTGCGCGTCAACAAACCAATGGCGGCGCGGTTTTCCACCTGCCCATTCGGATTGCCGGTGCTTGTTAACAACGCGGAAGGCACCGTATAAGCCGCGCCATTATGCGGGTATTGCAGGGCTGTATTAAGCGTGGCGATTGTTTTGGTCGTATCAACCGCACTGACGGACGCAAGCTCGGAATGACTGGCAGACCAGTCGGTAGTCCCGACGATCAATTGGTCGCCCGGCGTCCAGTCGACGGCGCGATCCAGGGTCAGAGTAGTGCCGGCGCTTGAAGCGCCGGCGCGCGCCCAGCTGTTTCCGGTTAATGCCGCCCATTGCGTAATGTCGTTTTGATTGGCTGCCGCCGGGACGGGGCAGGTAGCGGTTCGAATGCTGGGGTCGGTTCTGAATTGAGCCGCTACGCCCTTGCTTCCGAACAGCTCCAGGCTTCCGCCATAGCTGACCGCAAAAACTTTATAGCCGAAAATGGAGTTATCCCCGTCTTGACCGGCGGCGTAACCTTCAAAATAGCTGTTATCCTGGGAATGATCTGTTGCCAATATCGCCTGACAGGGATCCGCCGGGTTAAATGTGCCGGAATTGAGACAACCTTTGCCCACGCGCGAACTGTCGTAACAAGTATCACCTTGGCAGCCGATCGGCGAATAATCCGGGTTCGGGTTTGTCGCAATATTACCGGGACCTGCTCCGTATAGCCCAATGATCAATTTGCCGCCCGCTGTACCAAACGGCACGTCATACGACCCTGCTTTGATTGAGCCGCCTTGCTCTACTAAAATCGATTTGGCATTAAAGTTTATGGTGCCGCCGTCATCATTAAATATAAGCTTGCCGCCGTTGACCACATGCAGATATTGGTAAGTATAAGTACCCGAACCGACGGTTTGGCAATCGCTAATGTAGTAGTCATCGCTGGAAGATGAACTAGGCAGCGCGGAACATGTTTCAGTCGTTGCGATCGCCTCGTTGGCGCTTGCCGGCGTGGTCAAATAAGCAACCGATAAGAAAACTATAAATACTAAAGCATAACGTTTCATACACACCATGTTCTTGATAGTTATTTCGCCGGACGCATGATCACGGACGAAGAAGGGCAATAGTCCCGGACCCCGGAGCTGCATGCCGTGGGCCGCATTTTCTTGTCGAAACAAAGGCGGACCTCTTGCAGATATTCGCCTTTGCAGGCGACGGCCATCTGCAAGCCCGGATTCGAGTCTTTGAACTGTTTGCGGATTTTTGCGGTCGAAGTGTTGACCTGACGGCTCGGATCGGTGAAAGCATCCGGGATTTTGATGGCCTGGAAAGTATTTTTGATCAGCTTGAAGTAATCGCCGACCTGTTCTCCGCTGCATGTGCCGTGCTTTTCCCATTCGTGCCGGATCAGCTTTTCGCTGGGCATGATCGGCAGCATTTCCTGCACGACCGCTTTGGGAACGGCAGGCGCCGTGGAGCAGGAATCGGGGTAACCTTTATTGTATTGCGGCCATAATCCATGCACGACGAATCCGTAATGTTTCCCGCCGTCGCACTGAGTCTTATCGCCCGGCGCTTCCGCGCAATGCTCGGGCGACCAGGAAAGGGTCAGCAGGTAATAGTCGAACTTCCCCGGCTGGCCGTCCGCATGAGCGGAAAGACTCAAGACCAGCATCAATGCGATGGCCGCGTTGCCGATTATTTTGATATAAGACATCGTATTATCCTTTTGTTTAAATTCCGGTTTCTGCATTGCCCCAGGCGATTGAGGCTTGCCCGTCCGGCCTTAGCCGCCAGTTTGCGTTCCGACCGTTACCGGCTTGTTGCCGGTGCCCCGCAGGTTAACCAGTTTCTGCAACAGATCGAACCAAAACGGCGCGCCGAACAGCGTCGCCGATGCGGTGACCAGCCAGCCCGCAACTTGAGTCCCGCTGATTGAGGCCGCGCCGTCCGGCCAGCCGATAGGCAAGGCCATTAACGTATCCCATGAAATGGCCGTCGGGTGGTCTGCCGCGCTGATCCCGGCCGCAATGGCGGGGTGCAGCCAAAGCGTCGAGAACAGATGAAAAGTATCGATGTTGAACAGGGCCGCAATGGCCAAGGCGATCATGAAGCAATAAAGCTGGGATTTGCGCTTATAGTTGCCCGACAAGCGGTTCATTCCGGCATCGAACCAGGCCGCCAGCTCGGTATAGACGCCCTCAATTCCCGAGGCTCGTGCGTAGATGCCTTGCAACAGCTGTTTCAACTGGGGGTCGGGGATTGCGTCGATGTCCTTGCCCAGCTGTGCGACATCACCGGTTTTGGTCTGTATGCAGTCTATAAGGGCGACAGCAAAATGCTTGGGATCGATATAAGAGGGTTTATTGTCAAGGTCTTGCGCGCTCTTGGCATTTCCCTGGCCTAAATGGCTGACAAAACTATGGTTGTAGACATTAAGCGCAAGCCCGTCAAAATTCGGATCATTGAGCATCGATTTGACGCCTTCCAACAGCGTGTTGGAACGCAGATTAAACAATGATGCAATGGCTTCGTTAATCGAGCTGACAATAAGCGCGACGGACGCGTAACAGAAGACTAGCCCGATTGCGACTTCCAGGGTGGTGCTGTTAAACATGGATATCCCCTTCTTTGTATTTGCCCGGAACGCGGCCGGGGTTCTTTGTGTGTGCGTGTTTTATGATCCGGCGGCAAATTAAAGCGGCTACCGGTTCGGTTGCTTGCGGATTAAATACCTCAATATCGTTAAGTTAAGGCTTCAGGCCATTGGAGTGCAGGCTTCGCCTGCTAACGCAAGCAGAGCTTGCACTCCGGCAAACGCTCTTTCTTATATGAAATAAATAATCGCTTAACTTAAGGAAGCGCTGATTTAGTCCTTCGACAAGCTCAGGACGAACGGTAACGTATTGATTCCATTCGTGGTGAGCTTGTCGAACCATAAACGGAATCAATTTGTTCAGCGCTTCCTTAACGGAATATCGTTCCCTGGGATTTAATCCATATTGAAGAACGCAAAACGCCGCCTAAACGGCAAGGCGGCATTGTGGAGTAAAAAGTCACCGGCGTATGTCAGCAAAAGCTGATCTTTTTGTAATCCTCGGCAGATTGTATATACGCTCGACTCTGCGGCCTGTGCTAAGCGGTGGAGAGTCAAACTAACTTGCCGGCATAATTCCGTTCGCCAAACAACGCGGTGCCGATTCTGACGATCGTCGAGCCTTCGGCTATCGCGGCTTGTAAATCCCCGGTCATGCCGAACGAAAAGGTATCCAATTCGGGCCGCCCCAGCTTTGCAACAGCCTGATACAGCGTTTTATAAGGCCGGCGTTGCCGCTCAAAATCGTCTTGCGGGGCCGGAATCGCCATTACGCCGCGCAGCTTCAGCTTGGGCAGTTTTACGACCTGTTCGCACAGCTCCGGCAATTCGTCCAGAGTAATGCCGGATTTGCTTTGCTCATCGCTGATATTGACTTGCAGGCAAATATTCAGCGGCGGCAAATGGGCCGGGCGCTGATCGCTAAGCCTCCGGGCTATCTTCAAGCTGTCCACGCTGTGCACCCAGTCGAAATGCGTCGCCAACGCCTTGGTTTTATTCGATTGTATCGGGCCGATAAAGTGCCAGGTAATATCGTAGGCCCCCAATGCCTGCTGTTTGCCTAATGCTTCCTGCAAATAATTTTCGCCGAAATGGCGTTGCCCGGATTGATAGGCGGCGGCAAGATCTTCGGCCGGCTTGGTCTTGCTGACGGCCAATAACAGCACCGAGCCGGGCTGGCGATTAAAGGCGAGCTCCGCATTACTGATTTGGGAGCGTATTTGTTTGAGTCTTTGAGTTATGGTCATTGCTTGTCCGCGTTCAGTTAGCTATCAATCTATCAATTATTAGGGAACCTCGAAAAACCTCGCATTTCGACAAGCTCAATACGAACGGCTCTAGGAAAACCAAGCTGTTCCGTTCGTGCTGAGCTTGTCGAAGCATGAACGGAACAGGTTTTTCGAGGCTCCCATTAGACAATGGTTTTCACGAAAAACTAACACAACGGCAACATTCAAAAAACAAAAAGATGAACTATGGTATAAAAACGATTTTATTTTTGTCTTCACGAGGATGTTATGGATATTGCCGAATTACTGGCTTTCTCAGCCAAAAACAAAGCGTCGGATTTACATTTGTCGGCGGGGCTCCCGCCTATGATCAGGGTTGACGGCGATATTCGGCGCATCAATATTCCCGCATTGGATCATAAGGAAGTGCATGCGCTGATTTATGACATTATGAATGACAAGCAACGCAAAGATTATGAGGAATTCCTGGAGACCGATTTTTCGTTTGAATTGCCCGGCGTCGCCCGGTTTCGTGTGAATGCGTTTAATCAGGAGCGCGGCGCGGCGGCCGTTTTCAGGACCATTCCATCGACAGTATTGAGCCTTGAAGACCTGAAAGCGCCCCGATTTTTTGAAGAACTCTGCCAAAAACCGCGCGGCCTGGTTCTGGTGACCGGCCCTACCGGCTCCGGCAAATCGACTACGCTGGCGGCGATGATCAATCATATCAACTGCAATGATTACGCGCACATCCTGACCGTCGAAGATCCCATCGAGTTTGTTCACGAAAGCCAGAAATCGTTGATCAACCAACGCGAAGTCCACCGCGATACCCACGGCTTTAACGAAGCGTTGCGCTCGGCGTTGCGGGAAGATCCCGACATTATCCTGGTCGGCGAAATGCGCGACCTGGAAACCATCCGGCTGGCGATGACGGCGGCCGAAACCGGCCACCTTGTGTTCGGCACGCTGCATACGACCTCCGCCGCGAAAACCATCGACCGTATTATCGACGTATTTCCCGCCGCGGAAAAAGACATGATCCGGGCCATGCTTTCCGAATCGTTGCAGGCGGTCATATCCCAAACCTTGCTGAAGAGAACCGGCGGCGGCCGTGTCGCCGCGCATGAAATCATGGTCGGCACACCGGCTATCAGGAACCTGATCCGTGAAGCCAAAGTTGCGCAAATGTATTCTGCGATTCAAACCGGACGCAAGGACGGCATGCAGACGCTGGATCAGAACCTGAAAGAGCTGGTGGACAGAGGCGTGATTACCGCAAAAATAGCAATGGAAAAAGCGGTTAACAAGGATATGTTCCGCTGATTTACGCGCCTTGCGGGAAACCAACGAATCACCTCAAACATAATCAAAGGAACAACGTGATAGCCATTTTTTTAGCCAGTGTTTTATTGGGTACAGTCGCAGGATTAACGGCGGGGCTTTTCGGGATAGGCGGCGGTTTGATTATTGTGCCGGTTTTAGCAATGTTGTTTGCGGCGCAAGGATTCCCCACCGAACTGGTCATGATCATGTCGGTCGCAACCTCGCTGGCGACCATTATTCTTACTTCGATCTCTTCGGTGCTGGCGCACCATCGTTTGGATTCCGTATTGTGGAATAAAGTGCGTATCCTGGGACCGGGAATCATGATCGGCTCGGCTGTCGGAGCCGTGGTCGCGGATCACGTCAGCGGCGGCGTATTGCGGTTCATATTCATCATCTATTTGATAGGCGTTGGCGTGCAAATGGCTTTGCAGTTAAAGCCCAAACCGGGCCAACAGCAACCGTCCAAGGAGCTGGATTTGGCTGCGGCAGGCATCATGGGGCTGCTGTCGTCGCTGCTGGGAATAGGCGGGGGTACGCTGATAGTGCCTTATTTAGTGCATTTTCAAACGCCGATGCGCAATGCGGTCGCCATAGCCAGCGCCTGCGGCTTGCCGATAGCCGTGGTCGGAACGGTGGGCTACGCCCTGCTGGGCAAGGATGCGTCCCAGCTGCCTGACTGGAGTTTGGGCTATATCTATGTCCCCTCTTTTCTCGGCATCGTGCTGACCAGCATGTACACCGCGCCGATCGGCGCAAAGCTGGCCCATAAACTGCCCGCGGAACAATTAAAACGCTATTTCTCGCTGCTGCTGTTTGTGATGGCGGCTAAGTTGATATGGTTTTGAGGGTAATTTACTTCAGTTTTATCCCGTCAAATTTGCGATACCACGCAGTGTCGTAGGCTGAGTAGAGCAACGCGAAACCCAGATTTATGCCCGTCGAGGCTGGGATTCATTGCATTCAACCCAATCTACCGAACTATGGTTGGCTGTTTACCGCTACATAGCCGACTGTTACCGCGATAAAAAGAAATTGTACATCGTCCGACACGGAAAGATACACAGTTAGTGTCACGATAAAATACCGGAGCTTATTGCCCAGAGTACGGCAATCAGGGATGATATACAGAAACCATATAATTACTTGTTAGGCTATTGCGAGGTAACTTCATGACACGCTCAGAGCGAGCAATGCAGATTTGGCAAATTTTGATAAGCAAAGCAGACAATCAAAGCACTATAACCTATGGGGAGTTAGCGGATTACCTCGGTTTTGCTGGGGCTGGTGTATTCGCTCCGCTTCTCGATTGCATCATGCGTTACTGTGATAAAAATGGGCTTCCACCACTTACAAGCTTGGTTGTAAATAAAACCACAGGGGTGCCCGGTGATGGATTAACTACTATCAAGAACCTGCCTCTTGATCAGCAGGCTGTTTTTGAGCACAAATGGTTTGCAATGTATCCTGTTCAAATTACCGATTTTAAAGAATTTTCATAACATTGCACTCAATAGAATTGCGTAAACAATGACATACGGCAAATCAAAGTACGGGGTAGTTGCTGTCGAAGCGGCTTGCTTTGCAAGCGAAGGCGTTGATCCAATTGCTGCATGGAAAGCATCTGCCGCGAGGATGTTCCCCGATAGTCCTTCCTGCGAACATAAGGGGTGCCCAAAATCCACCTTTCTTGGGCTGGCAGAGTCCGGTGAAATTGCTGGCGTCAAATCAGGAAAATACACGAAGTCAATGGACAATAGAACATATGCCGAAACAGCATTAAAGCTACTTCGCGAGAACGAATCATGGGCACAAAGCCCGCGGGAACTGTGGCTGCGCGTTATAGAAGGCTCTAACAAAAAGCACAATAGCCAGATGGATGTTGTTATTGCACTATGGCGTGCAAAAAAATTCGTTGGTCAAAACTTGTAATATAGCGATGTGTTAAATATTTGTAGTTTATTACCGTCCCATGTGGGCTTGGTGGGTATTGCCTGGCCTAACAAGTCAGTCAAAGGGACGCGCCACCCGTTGGCAGTTTTGAAGTTCGGTTTTTTATCAAGGTTTGGCGGCTTCGTTTAAGCTCAGTGAGCGGCGCGCCCCTTACCGTAACGTTAGCCATTCAGGAGGCTCCATGCTTACCGAACACAAAGCGAAGGAATTTGCCGAGCACTGGATACAGGCATGGAATAACCATGACATTGAATCCATTGTTTCTCACTATGCAGGTGACGTTGAATACTTCAGTCCATTCCTTACACGGCTAGCCAACAATCCCCACGGAACACTCCGCGGAAAATGGGCGTTAAAAGAGTATTTGGCAAAAGGGCTGGCAGCGTATCCCGATCTTAATTTTGTGCTAAAAAACGTATTATTCGGGGTGCGTAGCATTGTTATTCAGTATCAGAGCGTAAATAATCTAAACGCATCCGAGGTATTTGAGTTCGATGAAAACGGACTTGTGAGTCGCGTCCAGTGTCATTATGACAAGTGGTAAATGATTAACCCTTCGCGGCGCACGCTGCAATCCGTAGCGTGTGCGTGAGATCGAACTCGGTTGCACCTATTTTCTTGTCACTAGAGTAGAAAAAACTAAAGCAATAAAGGAACCTTGATGAAAACAGAATATCCAGATTTTATCTATGCAGCCGACGCGCCTTTGCGTACAAAGCCCTCCGTTTATCCTCCGATGTTGGCTGATCGAGTAAAAGGACGCGAGAAACGTCTACTAGGGGATGTTTTCGGATTAACCAATTATGGAGTCAACCTGACGCGCCTACCTCCAGGCGCAGCGTCGTCTTTGCGCCACGCGCACGCTAAGCAGGATGAAATCGTATACATCTTGGAGGGACGCCCAACCCTGCACTCCAACAATGGCAAGACACAGTTGTCGCCTGGCATGTGCGCAGGATTCAAGGCCGGAACGGGCAATGCACACTCCCTCATCAACGAAACAAAAGAAGATGTTCTCTATTTGGAAATTGGCGATAGAACAGACGGCGATGAGGTCAGTTATCCTGATGACGATTTATGCGCGAAATTCGTAAATGGAGCATGGGCATTTTTTCGCGAAGACGGAACATCTTATTGATCTTGTGTATATGAAACGAATGACATGGCTAACAAAACGCTCAAGCCGATCCGCTCCAGCGGCCGGCTTAGCTCTACGTTAAATACCTAGAGGAAGTTATGTCAGAGATTGCCAATACACCTGAACCTCCATACTACGCGGTGATCTTCAGCAGCTATCGCACAGAGGGCGACAATGGTTACTCTGAAATGGCTGAACGAATGGTGGAATTAGCGTCAGAGCAACCAGGTTTTCTGGGCATTGAGTCTGCTAGAGAGAACGTAGGTATTACTGTGTCGTACTGGGTAAGCCTTGAAGCAATCACCAACTGGAAGAAAAATACTGAGCATCAAGAGGCTCAGAGACTTGGCCATCAGCAATGGTATTCCAGTTTTCGGGTTAGGGTGGCTAAGGTTGAGCGTGAGTACAGCATTTAACCAGTCGGTCAACCGGACCGCTTTTACGCTGACGCTTCAAAGCGTCCGCTTAGGTATATCAATGAAAAAGGAGAAATCGCAATGAAAGCTAGCTTTCTGCCTCTATTGGCTGTAGTTGTTTTAATGATCAGCGGGTGTGCTGGCACTACACCGATCAAAAACTTGGCCTTGCCGCCGGTAAGCACAATCGAGGGAAATATCACGCAACTTGGTGAAAGTGGATTTACCCTGGTGGATAATTCCGGTTCAATCCAGGTCAGAGCCAAGCTCTTAGACAATAAAGAACTCGATCTTTCCATTGGTGAGAAAGTCAAAGTGTATGGAAATTTGCAGGGCGGGCAGGAAAAAATATTCGATGGGTATGTAATTAAAAAGTCCTCTGGGGAGCAGATCATTGTAAGCAATCCGACTCCTCACTTCGGCTTCATTATTCAGAGTTCTTTTGAGTAATGCCGAACAACGCCATCAACTCATTGGTCCGAAATAGGAGGACATCATGCGTACAGCAATAGCTATTGTCTTATGCGTCCACCTCGGACTTCTTGCGGGGTGCGCCATTAGCGAACGCTACTATGGCAACGTCTACGAAGGGTTAAAGACAAGGGAGTCGATTGTTCGCCCTTCGGTAGAGCAAAAATCGGCTGACAAATTCATCTCGTATCAGGAGTACGAAGCTGAACGAAAAAAACTGCTGGAAAGCAACGACAAAAAATGAATGCACAGCACACATATCAAGCCTAACATGGCGGTCGAGAGGGACGCGCCAAAAGCGGCGCACCCCTCAACTTTACGTTAAATGACCGTTATCGAACTTTCGCCTGCCGTTGATGTAGAATTATCGATCGACCGGTTTTGGCCCAGGCTGTGTCAAAACGTAAAATCACCCATATCGGTGGAAATAATCAACCTACTTTTGCTTGAATTACACTTCAAAGTGGGGGTAGCCATTAATAGTTAATCCTGTTTTTACAAGTAAATGGAGTAATTTCTATTTCTGAAGGTTTTTTGTGTGTTTTGACACAGCCTGGGCCGAATCCTGTCATTATCAGTTGCGCGTGTAATCCAGTTTATATCGATATAAACTGTCCTGATGTAACAAAAAATTCATGGAGTGTAAAAATGAAAGCGTCAAAGTTAATCCTAATCGCTACAATGCTGATGCCAATCTCAGCTAACGCCGGTTTCAATGCTTTTATAAATGGCCAGAAGCTTCACGACAAGTCAACCGCCTATAAAAGCGGTGATATAGACAATGCGGAGCTCTATGATGCCGGGGCTTATGTTTATTATGTAATGGGTGTTGTTGACGCAACTATTGGGTCGGGTTTATTTTGCCCACAAAATATCACTTCGGATCAAGCTGCAAATGTTGTGTCTAAATACCTAAATGAGCATCCAGAATTATGGAGTTCAAGTGCCGAGTCACTTGTTAAAGCTGCACTCATGAAAGAATGGCCTTGCCCGAAGTAATCGTGGATGTACAAGTCCTTTATTTATGGGCATAAATTCTAAGAAGATGTGCGCTGGTTCCCAAGCTCCAGCTTGGGAACTCAGTCTCGGAAGCTCCAGCTTCCCGAGCAACTCACCATGACCGAATCACCTCAATCAACCCTTCTTGACCGGCATAATTGCGCGCACTGGAATATCGCCAATGTTCCGGCTGATCTACTTAGCCTCGCTTTACGGGATTATGATGAATGTAATCCAGCTTCTGCCGCATAACCGCCTCAGATTCGATGATTTGCGGATGATTGCCTTCTTCCCAAACCTGATAAGTGGTTTCCTGCTTATGAGCGCGTTTAAAAAATGCCAGCAACTCCAACAGCTTGACCGAGCGGCGTTGTTCCAGATGCGCGATGATTTGCTTCGCCGTGTAGGATTTAAAACGCTGCATGTCATGACTCAAATTCTCCGAAGCGGCGATAATATGTAGATGATTTTCAAGGATGACGTAACCGTAGAGTCGAAACCCTGCATCCCGCTGTAAAAAACGCCAGGAATCCAGAATGATGTTTACGGTTTCAGGGCGGGTAAATAACGGCTGCCAGTGGTTTACCGCTGCAGTCAGGAAGTGTGGGCACGGGGCGCATTGGACGCGGTAGCGGCTTCTGGGCATGGTTGTGCTCCTGTATGGTGAAAGTAGACGGGAAGCTGGAGCTTCCGACACTGGGTTCCCAAGCTGGAGCTTGGGAATCAGCGAACCAGCGGATTTTTCTGTTGTAACGGCTTTATTCTGCCAACAGTGCGGCAATAGCTGACTTGGCATTACACTGTGCTATTGCTTCCGCCAGCTGTAATTCATTCAATTTATGTTTGACAGCTTCAGTGCCGTTGAAGTCAAACGCTTGATAATCCTTTTTGGCAAAGGTAACGATTTGGCATTTCTTAAACGGCTGATTTTCAAACGGCATTTTTGCAGAATTCAGATTTAATGGCGCAGCCCCTTCCGAACTGGGAGCATAAATCAAAAATTCGCCTTTCATCGCGAGTACGGCACGATATTGATTTACAGTGGTCAAATATAAATAGCCTACTTCAACCTCTTTTTCTTTTAATCTCATCTTGCTTAATTCCTTGATTTAATAATGCCTGTGTAAATTTTACCATTTAGACATATACAAACCATAGCCATGCTGCCTTTAAAACATTTCCCTGCCCCGCTTGCCCGAAATTTACTTTATTTTTACCTCGCCAAATTTGCGATAATGCGCAGTCATTTTATTTACAAGGGTTCCGTTGCACATGTGGTTTAAAAATCTGAGCATTTTCCGTCTTACTGAAGATTTCACTTTGACTCCGGCAGAGCTGGAACAAAAGCTTGAGCAAATGGCGTTCCGCCCCTGCGGCAGCCATGAAGAATTTACTTTCGGCTGGACTTCGCCGCTGGGTAAATCGTCCGAACAGCTGGTGCACAGCGCGAACGGCTTTTTGATGGTCTGCGGAAAAAAGGAAGAACGAGTCCTGCCTGCGTCCGTCGTCAATGAAATGATGCAGGAAAAGATTCTTGAAACCGAGGAACAGCAAGGCCGCAAGCTATCCAAAAAAGAACGCACCGCGATCAAGGATGAGCTGATCTTTGAGTTATTGCCCAGAGCCTTCACGTTCTCGAACAAGACTTACGCCTATATCGATCCCAAGGGCGGCTGGCTGATCGTCGATGCGGCGTCCGCCAAAAAAGCCGAGGATTTGCTCAGCAGTTTGCGCAAATGCCTGGGTTCGCTGCCGGCCGTTCCGCTGAATACCGTCGAAAAACCGGTCAAAGTCATGACCGAGTGGCTGGTCAACAATCAGCCCCCGGACGACATCACCATCGAAGATGAATGCGAATTGCGCGCACCGGAAGAGGAAGGCGGCATCATCCGTTGCAAACGCCATGACCTGAGCCTTCCGGAAATCAAAAACCACCTGGATACCGGCAAGGAAGTCATCAAACTGGCGGTCAATTGGGCCGACCGCATTGCCTTCATTATCGACGAGAATCTGGCCGTTAAGCGCCTGAAGTTTCTTGATTTGATCCAGGATCAGGTGGCCGATATTGATACCGCTTCCGAAGCCGAGCAGTTCGATGTCGATTTCTCGATTATGTCGCTGGAACTGGCTAATTTCCTGCCGCGTTTGCTGGAGTTGTTCGGCGGCGAGAATAAGGCGTAATCGTAATTCATCATTAATTACGTTTAAAACTATCACCACGAAGGCACGAAGTTTTATTTCTTCGTGTCCTTCGTGGTGAATAAGAGTCTTTTCACGCTCCAGGCTAATTAACGCACATATCCCCAGGTTTTATGAGGCTTGCAGGGAATCTTTGATCCGCTTACACTGCGGTTTCAGGCTTTAACAATCCGCGAACTCTGAAGGAGATTCCCATGTTAGAAAAACACCAACAAGCCCCGCTGTTCAGCTCAAAAAATCAATTCGATGAAACGGTTAATTTGTCCGATTACGCAGGCAAAAAGAATGTCGTTTTGTATTTTTACCCCAAAGACGACACGCCGGGCTGCACCATAGAAGCCAACCAGTTCACCCAGCTTGCCGGGGAATTTGCCAAGGCGGATACCGTGGTTATCGGTGTGAGCAAGGATTCTTGCGCCAGCCATGTGGATTTTATTAAAAAATTCGATCTGAAAGTGGATTTGCTGGCCGATGTCGATGGCGAACTTTGCGAAAGCTACGGCGTATGGCGGGAACGGGAAAAGAACGGCGTTAAAAGCATGGCCATTCTCCGCTCCACGTTCATCATCGACAAACAAGGCGCATTGGTTGATGTGGAGTATGGCGTCACGCCCGACGGCCATGCCCAGGACGTATTGGAAAAAGTAAAAAACCTGCAATGAGCCGATCGCAGTTGGATTTTCGGCCGCACTTTGGAAGAGAGCTTAATGTCAAAATTTAATTTCACCCTGCATCATGCCAGTCTGGTTGTTTCCGATACGGCGGCATCGCTGAAGTTTTACTGCGATGTTCTCGACATGCAGCAAACCGCCAGGCCCGATCTTGGCTTTCCCGGCGCGTGGCTGCAACTGGGCGCGCAACAGATTCATTTACTGGAGCTGGAAAATCCCGACCCGACAACCGGACGCCCCGAACACGGCGGACGCGATCGGCATGTCGCCTTAAGCGTGCCGGACCTGGAGCCGGTTCGGGAGGCGCTGGACCAAAACGGCATTGCCTACACCCTGAGCAAATCAGGGAGAAAAGCGCTGTTTTGCCGCGACCCGGACGGCAATGCGCTGGAGATTCTTCAGCGGGTATAAGGCTTAGCCCTGTTTTGAACAAGGCGCTTGATCCTAAAAACGCAGCCGGGTATTTCAACATCCCGTTAGCCCTGAGCTCAGCCGAAGAGAGCGGGTATACACGCATCGTCAATCCCTGGAAAACCAAATATCGCCGTAAAAGGCGGTAACTTGCTTGCCGCTGTTGTCGGTATCGGTCATCAGCGCCACCGCATCGATAATGCGCAGGTCTTCGCCGAACAGTGTTTGCAGGTCGGCCCTGACATTGCGCTTTTCGCTGTACCAGCGGTTCAACGCCGCTTCGGGGCCGCGCAAAGCCAGCATCATCGCATGGTCGCCGGCAAACGCGTTGGGCCAGATACTGTCTTTTCCGCTGCCGCCCGCCCAGACGTAATTGATCGCTTTGGTCTGCCAAAACGCCAGGCCGCCCTTAATCACCACATAAATGCGGGCGGCATAATCGTCTCCGGCCTTGCTTTGCTCGTTCAAGCCGCTCAAACGGTTGGCAACGCGCCAGGACCAATTCAGAAACGGCGTTTGCTCCAGATCGATGCGCTGCTCCTTGAACAAGCCGGAACCCGCTGCGCGGCTGTCGGCCTTAAGCACCACGACACCATCCAGGTTTTGCAATTGATAGCGGGTTTCGCCTTTAAAACTTTGCCGCTCCCAACCGTCGAGCCGGTTGCGGCTGAATTCGCCCAGCATCGGCTTAGACTCGGCAGCCGTCTCCGGTATAGCTAAAACCGCCAATAACATGATGATTAACCCTCTCATGCCTATTCTCCGCTCACTCGTTTGCCCTGTGTTTCAGCCATATAGGCAGCAGCGACAACACCGTACCGCCCGGCAGGCTTAACGCGGTGGACAGGCTGTAACCGATAGCGCAAGCGGTCAGCATCAACAAATAATGCCGATCGGTAAAGTCCATCAAAGCCTGCCGATGCTCGCGAATATTGTCCAGGCTTAACATTTGCGAACCGTCGAACAGAAAGAAGGCGGCTATCGCGATCGGCAACAGCCGGATCAGAAGCTTTTTGTACATATTCCCCCCATGTTGCATAAACGTTTATGCGTTGATTGTGACTGGTTTTGTCGGCGGTTGACAGCCGGAAATCGACGCTTATCCGGCCGTTGAGCGGCAACGATCCCAGCAGCTTGTAACCGCCATACCGCGGCGCTGCACAGCCTTTCCTTAAGCTGGGTGTCTCCTTGGGCCAAGGTGCTGCGGCGTCTGATGTTCGCCATGTTTATTCCTCATATAGACCGGATGCGATTTACAGCTATCCTGATAAATTTGTCCCGCTCGCCTTACAGCGAATGGACTTCGGCTTGAAACGGCAGGGAGCGTTTTAACAACAAACGCCGTAAAGCCGCCCTGTCTATCGGTCGGAGCCGCCCTGAATTCCTTACAAGCGTAAGATAAAAACCAATAACTATGGAGCGCCTAGAATGCACTCAATTCGCGGCGCAGCGCGCCTTTAACTGCATTCCCACGCAGCGCGTGGGAACGAGAAAAAATACCGGAGCTTTCACCGGGAATAGCCCGCAAGGCGCTATTGGGATGCAGTGCGTTGCCAGAGGGGCCAAGGATGGCCCTTCGCCCCCCGGCGAAAACGAGGAACTCAACCCACACCGCATTCTCGGTTCAGGCGGCGCGGGGAAACGCATGGCAGGGAGGTTTTATTTAATTGTCTCTGCACGGTGAAATGCGCCGGGAGACGCGCCCAAACAGCGCTTGAAGGCTTTGCTGAATGCAGGCACGGATTCGTAGCCGCAGCGCTCGGCGACGCGCTCCACCGTCATCCCGGTTTCTTTTAACCAATGCGCCGCAATTTGCATGCGCCAAAGAGTCAGATATTCAATCGGGGATGCGCCAAGGTACAAGGCAAATTTTTCCGACAGCAGGGTTTTTGATATGCCGGCATGGGAGCAGAGTTCGGCGATTGTCCAGGGCTGCCAAGGCTGCTGATGAATCAAGCCCAACACGGTTGCCAGCCGCCTGTCCTGCATCGCCGCAAACACGCCTTGCCCTACCAAACCTTCCTCTATGCAGTAACGGATCACCAGCACGAACAGGCTGTCGCATAACCGTTCCACGACCGAGTCGCTGCCGAAGCGCCGGCCGGAAGCCTCGCCGATAACCAGCTCGATCAGCTTGGCCAGTATGTCGCCTGCCTGATTCTTTTTGATCACAATCTCGGCGGGCAGCGCCTGCCACAACAATGCCCGGGGCGTAGCCAGCTCGATTTCCCCGCAAACAAATCCCGACTCGCCGCCCTCCCAGCCGGTCAAACGGGTGTCGGCCGCATCGCAAGGCAAATGCTCGGCGCTGTAGGACAAAAAGTGCTTCGGCGCATGCGGCAGAAACAAAATCAAATCGCCGTTTTCCAACGCCAGCGGCGTTTCCCGGCTCGGCGAATGCACCCAGCCTTGCCCCTTGCTGACTAAATGAAACCAAACCGACGTATCGGAATTGTGATCCATCAACCAGCGCCCGCAAACGCCGCCCGAATAAACCAGTTTGGCGCGCAAGTTCAGCGCATTGACCAGCGCCGTTAAAGCATCCACATCGATCTCCCGGACAATCGGACAACAATCCCGGAGTCCCGAGCATGGGTTCGGCAAGCCGAATTGCTTAACCTATCCCCGTCGAAATTTTTCAGTGCGGAGATCGTGAAATGAACGTTTAGCCCAAACCCTTGCATAACAAAACCCATCCAGATTAATCGAAAAACAGGAGATATAGTATGTCCCAATTTAACATTTATTCCATCCCGAAAGCGCCTCTTGCCGCCCAGTCGCTGCTCGAAGGCGCGCAGCAAAATTACGGCTTTGTGCCGAATTTACTGGGCGGCCTCGCCGAATCGCCCACGGTTTTACAAGCCTATCTAAATCTGGGCGCCATCCTCGACAAGACCTCGCTGACGCCGGTAGAACGGCAAGTGGTGCTGCTTTCGGCCAGCATCGAAAACCACTGCGCTTACTGCGTAGCGGCGCATTCAATCATTGCCAAGCACATGGTGAAGGCCGATGCCGCTATGGTGAATGCACTGCGTGAACAGCAGCCGTTGCCGGACAAGAAGCTGGACGCCTTGGCGACGTTCACCCGTGCCGTTGTCAAGCAGCGGGGCATGGTAGTCGGCAAGGCGTTGGACAGCTTTATCGCCGCAGGCTATAGCCGCGCTCAGGTATTGGAAGTGGTGCTGGGCGTGACCATGAAGACCCTCAGCAACTACGCCAATCATATTATGCACACGCCGCTGGACGCCCAATTCCAGGCTGAAGCATGGGAGGAACCGGCCCAGTGCGGCAAACAATGCGCGTAATCATCCTACGCTCAATAACCACGGCCGTTCAACTCAATCGAAGGAGCCCAATATGAATACAAAACAGACCGCAATCGTCCTGCTGGAATTACAGAACGACTTTCTCAGCGAGGGCGGCAAGCTGTATCCGCTCTTGAAACCCGTGCTCGAAAAACACCAAGTCATCGCCAATCTTAACCGGCTGATCAACGGTGCGCGCGAACAAGGCATGCTGATCGTGCATACGCCGATCCAATTTTCCCCCGATTACCGGGAGATGGGCCATGCGCCTTACGGCATCATGGCAACGGTGAAAGATGCGGGCGCTTTGGTCAAGAAGACTTGGGGCAGCGAAATCGCACCGGTCATCGACCGCCGGGACAGCGATATTGTTATCGACGGAAAATCCAGCATCGATGCGTTCGCCGGAACCAACCTCGACTTCGTATTGCGCGCCCACGGCATCACCACCATAGCGCTTGCGGGCCAGCTGACCAATATCTGCATCGAATCCACAATGCGTTCCGCTTACGACAAAGGCTACCGGGTGTTCGGCATCACCGACGCCAGCGCGACCATCGGTCTCGAGCAGTATCGCATTTCCGTCGAGAACAACTGGCCGATGTTTTCCTTGCCGGTGACGCAACGGGAATTTCTTGAGCAGGCCGCAGGATCATGCTGCGTTACCAGTCCCGGCTCATCCTGCGGCCAGTAAAAATACGCGTTTAACAACAATCATTTTGACAGGAGAAACACCATGCCACTCGTACAAATCAAAGGTATCGGCGGATATTTATCGCTGCAACAAAAACAGGAAATCATCAGCAAGGTCACCGATGCGATCGTCTCGGTAGAGGGCGAAGGCTTAAGACCGGTCACCTGGGTGATCATCGAGGATGTCGCTTCGGGCCAATGGGGCGTCGGCGGACAAGCCGTCACCACCGATGCTATTCGGGCGATGAGTCAGTCAGGGTAATTGCATAATTTGAGCGTTTGCAGGTGTGTAAAACAGCACCTACAGCGCCACAGAAGAAGCGTTCTCTTGACACTAAAGGCGGACTCAATTAAGTTGGCTAGCATTAGCCAATTTAGCCCCGGTGTCCTCGATGCAAGTCAACATACTCGAAGCCAAAAACAACTTGTCCAGCCTGATCGTTGCCGCCGAGAGAGACGAAGAAGTCGTGATCGCCCGTAACGGCGTCCCCGTCGCCAAACTTGTTAAATATACGGCCAACAAAGTCGCTCCCCCCGGTGCCTGGAAAGGCCGGGCCGCTTATGCGGCGGACTGGAATTCCGCCGCAACCAACACCGAAGTAGAACAATTATTCACCGACAGCAACAATGCGCCTGCTGCTTGATACCAGCATTGTTTACGACTGGCTGATGGGCGAAATCAAGGACCGCCCGATCATCGAGCGGATTCAGGCTGAAGGCGCATTGGTCAGTTCGGTTACGGTCTGGGAAATGGCCATCAAAAACGGCTTGGGTAAAATGCCCTTGCCCTCGGAACACATCGCCGAAGATATTGAAGCGCAAGGTTTTCAATGGCTGAATATCACGCCTTACCATGCCCAAACCGTTCTCGAACTGGGCGATTATCATAAAGACCCGTTCGATCGATTGTTGATTGCCCAATCCAAGTACGAGAAGCTATGTATTGTGACTTACGATGCGGTGTTTCGGGATTATCTTGATGATGTGCTGGTTATCAGAAAATAGATAAACTTGATGGCCCGCCTATGACGTACTACGACCACTTGATGCAAGAGAATCATGAGATTAGGGAGCAAGGGGTTGAACGATGCAAGACTTACCCCCCGCTGCTCACGGCAGCTTACCCTCTAGGTGAATATAGCTCTTTATTAAGTTCTTAAGCAGTGCCACTGAGTGCAATCAAATTTCCTCTAAACTCTTGAGCTCTCTCAAATATGGATTTTCCAGAATCTTCTAGCTTCTGAGGTGGGCTTGTCATCTCAAGTCTGACTAATCTAGATTTAATAGCCATTCTTGCATAGAAAAAACGCCACTTTTGAGCATTAATTTGAGAGGCAAACCACACTAAATCATTAAAGCTCATTTTAAATTTTGGTATTAATACTCGCACTGAGCTACCTCCATTGCCTCGCGCCATGAAAGGCCAAGGCTGAACATAGGCTTGTCCAAATGCTGTAACTGTAATTGCACCACTAGCAAATACTTCAGCGTCCTCTGCATCAACAAGGCGAATAATGCTATTAGACAAGTCGCCACTGGATATATACGGCGTTGTACCCTCTATATAGTTTTTTTCCCCGCTAGATTTGCCGTTTTGCACATCAAAAAAATCTGATATAGGTAAAGTAACACCCACTTGATAATCTGGAAGCTCACTCCAATCCTCACCAAAATCAGGAATTACTGTATCTGCTAGATCAGGTATTGCCGAGATAGCTCTGTAAATCGAAAAGCGTATGTCGTCCTCATATTTCTTCAGTTTTTCTTCTGTTTCAATAGGTTGAGGTAGCCATTGCTGAGGACTCCATTCGTTACCATCTAAAATAGAATTGGCGGAAATAGTTATAGCGTTTTCAGTATGTACTGTTTCCCCTCTAATCGCAGCTTTGAAAGCAGCTTCAGTTATTGGCAACTGTGAACCATCAATTTCAACTCGCCTTCCTTTTAATTTTTCATATCCATCATTAGATATTCTGGCCATTAGAATATTGTCGTCATTCCTTTGTGGAATATGTGCCTTTGCAATGAGAATTGATGTGGGCGCAGCTGTTGGATAAAACAAATCCTCTGGAAGACTAATCATTCCCAGAACTGAGTGATTTCTAGTAAATTCTCTCCGCCAAGCCTTATTATCGTCATCTGCAAAAATCCCTGCTTTAACAACTACCGCTATAAGTCCTTCTGGTACAAGTGCATCCATAGATGCATCTATGAAATCACGTTCAGGCTCATCCGCTTGTGAAAATGGTGGATTCAAAAACGCTTTTTGAAAGCCATCGGCAACGGAATTCTTTGACTCTTGTTCTAAACAGCTCTTATTTTCAATGTGACTCTTTCCATCACCCCGAAAAAACATATTCAAGGTTGCGAGCGCCCAAATTGTTGGGTTCGTATCGAAGCCATATAAATCCCTTTTAACTTTTTGAATAGCTTTCGGTCCATGTGCGTTTGACATCATTTTGTCAAACGCTGCAACCAAAAACCCACCAGTCCCGCATGCAATATCTATTACTCTGTCAGTTGATTTAGCATCAGTGAGCTCAGCACAAAATCTGGTTATATGCCGAGGTGTAAAGACAATCCCGAGGGCATTGTTATCGTATCCATATCGAAGAAAAGCTTCGTAAAACAACCCTAAGAAATCTGTATCTGTTTGTAATACAGCTCGGATATTCAATCCTCTCAGCAAATGAACAATTTTTGCAATTTGCGGGCTAAGCCTATCGTAATCTGCACCTAATAACTTTAAGCTTTCCTCTAATCTTGGCTTCTTATTCGGAGATAAATCAACAGAGTCTTCTATTGCTTCATGAATTAAGTCATTGATACTTTCGAGAGCATTGTCTTCGGAAACATCAATGTCTCCTTGATACATAGCCAGAGCCAAGGCACCAATAACCTTAGGTCTCAAAGGTGCCTCAACTCTTGCAGTTCTAAGAATTTTGCTTAACTCAATAGCCGCATCGATGAATTCTGATACTCCGGGAACATCTACTTCTGTTGTCGCATCGTTTGCAGCAAGTGCAACATCAACTTCACGCCGGGTAGGTATAGTGGTAATTTCATAACCTCTTGATAAAAGAGGTTTCCATTTGTCGTCTTTTAAATATCGAACCTCAATCACAAAACCGTGATTCTCTTCGCCAGCGACACCAACTGCTAGCTTTACAGAATATGATGATTTTGAGTTAATTGTATTTGCGTACTCGATAGCCTCATCAATAGCTGTTTGAATCTTGTCTGCCGTATTCTTGGCTTCTATTACAACGACAGGAAGACCTCCTTTAATTATCAAAAAGTCTGGTCGATCTAGGCCAAGACCTATATCCGGGAAAAAATCTACTATTTCTTGTTCCTCAAGAATTTCACCGCCTTTGCTTGGATGCCCTAATTTCCACCCGCGTTTTTGAGCTTGTGTTCTAAAATAATATCTAGCGCGACTTTCAGCGCGTTTTTTACTCATTTGTATTCATCCCTTCTCTGAAAAAATCTTAAGGATTATGTATGGTAGCCAGATAATTCTATAATTTTTAGGTCAGACAACTTGCCATCTAAAACCACACATCTCAATCATCTTTTTAATGTAGCTCATGGCCTGGATAGGCAAACATGCTCACAGTATTTTTTGGCCTAAATCAGCCCAGCATTCTAGCCTATAATAGCGGATACATCTAATTACGCCCGTTAGCCATCGACAGGAGGGGACCCGCCGTCGGGGCTGTGCATAAAAGGTTCCAGGTCTTGCATCCTAAAATTCTCGCTGTCCAGCCAATGGACGATTACCAATTATTAGTGGAATTTACGACCCACGAAAAACGGCGCTACGACGTAAAGCCGCTATTAAACAAAACCATGTTTGCCGCGTTAAAAAATGCCGCTTTCTTTAAAAGCGTTAAAGTCGAGCAAGGTGGTTATGCGGTGAGTTGGAACGATAATATTGATATTAGCGAATATGAGTTATGGCGTAATGGTTATGCAGACTGAGCTACCCCCCAGCCTTGCTAATTGTTTAACCCCGCCATCAATTCCCCAGCTTTTTCAACGCCAGTTCCAGCCTATCATTCCACGGCACCGCGCAACTAAGCCGAATAAAGTTGCCGTATTTCTTTTGGGTGGCCGAAAACAGCGGTCCCGGAACGATGTGCAAGTTTTATTTTTAAACCATGAAGAACATGAAAAGCATGAAGTCTTCATGTCCTTCATGCGCTTCATGGTCATTGCTTAAATCTGTACCGAACAAGATTTTTTAGGCCTATTGACAGGGACAGACTAATGGATGCCCCTATCCTTTCTAAACCGATCAATTCAGCGATAACTCCGCCCGCAAACGCTCTGCCATCATATCGACGAACGAACGGATTTTGGCCGACGAGTGGCGGCCTTCGCGGTGCAGGATGTGGATCGGCACCGGCGGGCTTTCGAACTCGCTGAGCACGATTTTCAGTTTGCCGGTCTGTAGCGGCTCGGCAATTTGGTAGGACAGCAAGCGGGTGATGCCTAGTCCGGCCAGCGCCGCGCCGGCCGCCGAGTCGTTGTCGCTGACGCTCAATATCGGTTGTAACTTGACCGTCTGCGGCAGGCCGTCGCGCACGAAGCGCATCTCGTTGACGGGATTTAAGCCCCGCGCCAGGATAATGTCGCGCGCCGCTAAATCTTCCGGCGTTTGCGGGATGCCGCGTGCCGCCAAATAGTCGGGCGACGCGCACACCACTCGCCGCACCGCGCCGACCCGTAGCGCCCGGTACGACGAATCCGGCAAATCGCCGATGCGGATCGCCATGTCCACGCCTTCCTCCAGCATGTTGACCACCCGGTCAACGAACAGTGCGTTGACTTCCACCGCCGGGTAACGGCGCAAATACTCGACGATGCCGGGCATCACATACATGCGGCCGAACAAAACCGAGGCAGTGACGGTGAGTTGGCCGCGCGGTTCGGCGTTGATGCCCAGCGCCGCGTCGTCGGCTTCATCGGCCAAGGCGATGATGTGTTTGGCATCCTCGTAGTATTTCTGGCCGGCCTCGGTCATCCGCACGTAGCGAGTGGTGCGGTTCAGCAATTTAACGCCCAATCGCTCTTCCAACGCCGCAACCGCGCGTGTCACGGCCGGTGGCGACATGTGTAGCTTGCGGGCGCCGCCGGCAAAGCCTTCCGCATCGACCACCGCGACATATACGCTCATTAAATGGAGACGACTCATTGATAGTTCCAGTTATCGGAATAGTAAATTGATAATTTAGGTTATTCTTTATTTTTTTGCAATACGACACACTATACCTCCCTGCTGAATTTCACCCAGGCGACTAACAAACCCTTTCATTATTTGGAGAACTATCATGAGCCGTATTACCACCGTTAGCAACGAAAGCGCCAACACCGAACAACTCAACCTGTTGAATGCGATTCAAAGCCAGTTGGGCATGGTGCCTAATTTCTTGCGGGTGTTCGCCCACTCGCCGGATGCATTGCAAGCCTTCCTCGGTTTGCATCACATCGCCAACCACGGTTCGCTGGACGCCGCCACCCGCGAACGCATCGCGCTGGCGCTGGCCCAACAGAACGAATGCGAATACTGCCTGTCCGCACACACCGCCATCGGCCGCAAAGCCGGTTTGAACGGGGCGGAAATCGAAGCCAACCGGGCAGGCTCCAGTCAGGACGCCAAGGCGGCAGTGGCGGTTAAATTCGCCCGCGCCCTGGTCGAGCACAAGGGCGAGGTCACCAACGCCGAGTTGCAGGCCATGAGTGACGCCGGTTTCAGCGAGGCGGACATCGTCGAGGTGATCACCCACGTCGGCATGAACATAATGACCAATATCCTGGGCAAAGCCAGCCGGGTCAGCATCGACTTCCCGAAAGTGGGGCTAAAACAGGCGGCCTGATATAGGCGCCGTAATTCATTAAGATACATTGATATGCAACTCACGGATTCGCTCGTTCGCTCGTTCCCAAGCTCCAGCTTGGGAACGCAGTCTTGGAAGCTCCAGCTTCCCGACTCGCGAAGCTGGAGCTTCGCTAACTGGGTTCCCAAGCCGGAGCTTGGGAACCAGCGCAAGGCGGCGGTGGCGGTTAAATTCGCCCGCGCCCTGGTCGAGCACAAGGGCGAGGTCACCAACGCCGAGTTGCAGGCCATGAGTGACGCCGGTTTCAGCGAGGCGGACATCGTCGAGGTGATCACCCACGTCGGCATGAACATAATGACCAATATCCTGGGTAAAGCCAGCCGGGTCAGCATCGACTTTCCGAAAGTGGCGTTAAAACAGGCAGCCTAATAGTGAACCGGGCCAAGTCCAAGTGCGGACTTGGCCCGGTTCCTTGCACAAAATGGAATAAACTATTGCAGATTATGGCTATTCAACGCGGCTGGCGGCTGTGTCACAGTAAACGCCAATGTTTCAACCTAAAAACCGCAGTTAGTCCACGAAAAGCACGAAAGGCACGAAATAAATCAATAGCTTGTGTTAAGTGAGTTCTTCACCCTTTGGGTGATGCGCTATAAATTGATAAGTCTATGAGTTTTTTATGTTTTTCGTGTCTTTCGTGTTTTTTGTGTTTTTCGTGGATAAAACAATTTTTCCAGGTTCAATCCTAATCAGGAGCAAGATCATGACCCGCGCTTTTGCTAAAATCAGTTTCACGCCCAATGTGCAGGCAGTACAAACCGAAATGGGCAGCCGCATGGCGTATCGGGCGGCCGAGCTCGGCGAGGCCGAGGAGGTGACGCTGGGCGCTGCCGAGCAAGCTTTTATTGCCGAGCGCGACAGCTTTTATCAAGCCACGGTGAGTCAAACCGGCTGGCCCTATGTGCAGCATCGCGGCGGGCCGCTGGGATTTTTGAAAGTGTTGGACAACCGTACCATCGGTTACGCCGATTTCAGCGGCAACCGCCAATACATTTCGGTAGGCAATCTACGCGGCGACGACCGGGTTAGTTTGCTGCTGATGGACTATCCGCAGCGGCGGCGCTTGAAAATCTGGGGTCGGGCGCGAGCGGTGGACGAACGCTCCGAACCGGCATTGTTGGCGAAACTGGAATCGCCCGACTTTCGCACCCCCGTAGAGCGCGGCATCGTTATCCGAGTCGAAGCCTTCGACTGGAATTGCCCCAAGTACATCACGCCGCGCTACAGCCAAAACGAAGTCGAAGCGCTGCTGGTTCAAGCCCGTCAACAACCGGCGGCGGTGGCACGGCAAGCGCCCGGCGTTTTGGGTAACGGCGCATTGCCGTTAACGATTGCCGGGATTCGCCAATTGACGCCGCGCATTCGCGCTTACGAACTGCGCCATGCCGACGGCGAGCCGCTGCCTGGCTATCGGGCCGGGGCGCATATCCGCGTGCCGATTACGCTGGCGAACGGCGACGTCACCAGCCGCGCTTATTCGCTGACCGACGCGCCGGACGATCCGGATTGCTATCGCATTGCAGTGCTAAAAGTGGACGCAGGCGAAGGCGGCTCGTCGGCATTGCACGACGGCTGGCAACTGGGAACCCGCATCAACGTCGATGCGCCGGACAACTATTTCCAACTGCACGACGACGACCGCCCGGCATTGTTGATCGCCGGCGGCATCGGCATCACCCCGTTAAAAGCAATGGCCGAAGCATTGGCCGCACGGGGTGCGGATTTTCAACTGCATTACAGCGGCCGTGCGCCGCAAGAAATGGCCTTTGTCAACGACTTGCGGCGGCATTTGCCCAATCAATGCCGGTTTTATTTTAGCCAGGCGCAAGCCCCAACCCGGCTGGACGTATCGGCGCTGCTCGGTAACGCATCCGCCGATACCGTCATTTACGTTTGCGGCCCAACCCGCCTGATCGACACCGTGCGCCAAACCGCCCACCGGCTCGGCATCGCCGAACAGCGGGTGCAATTTGAAAGTTTTATTTAACCGAAGGAGAACAGGATGATAACGCTATACGACATGCCGCTATCCGGCAACTGCCACAAAGTCCGATTATTGTTAAGCTTGCTGGCGTTGCCCTACCAAGCGCGCCCGGTGGATTTACTCGGCGGCGAACAGCGCAGCTCGGACTATTTGCAAATCAACCCGTTCGGCCAAGTGCCGGTGCTGGATGACGACGGCCTGATCATCCGCGACAGCCAAGCCATTTTGGTCTATCTGGCCAAACGCTACGGCGGCGAACAATGGTGGCCCGACGACGCCTACCGCTTGGCGCAAATCGCC